>OCVV011346856.1_pt1 | contig 246279 bp, 225 predicted proteins | sample 1539721 | NCBI WGS metagenome assembly OCVV01 (sample SAMN02144230, study PRJEB22623) | gut metagenome | biome: sheep rumen | host: Ovis aries | place: New Zealand | reverse complement strand
ATGGTATATTCCAGAAAGAAGTTGACCAATACAATCAGCAGAAAGCTCAGGAGATACAAAATCAACTATCCGGAAGCGATTTTTAATAAAAAATAATGCTCTGCCACTTTGTGAACGAGCGGAGCAGTAATTTTGCAGCGTGATTCGAAAGTCACGCTGTATTTTTTTAGTATTGAAAGATTATGACAACACAAGAAATCAACGACCAACTCGAATTGTTGCGTCTCAAAGAACTCTTTATGTCAGACATTGACATCCGTAGCAAAATGGCGGTACTTATTTGCAATAACCGAGAGGAAGATCCGCCTTTCAAAGAATTTTGCGAACTAACGCATTGTGAACCGCACATTGCTAAGATGTTTTCTGAAATCACTTTGTTTGCGGTAATTCTCACACCGGAAGAAATCGCAGCAGAGCGTGAACGGTTAGAAAGAATGAAACATGATACACTATGACGAATACGCAATCCAGCTCATAGAGAGGGAGATTATTAACATATACGACACAAATGCTGCAGACTATCCGCATAGTACATATTTGCTTGAAATTCGCAAGAGATTGTTGGATAAACAAGCTCTGACGCGCGAAACTCAAGAAGAACTTTTGCCGGATATCATAGCCTTCAATGATGCCTTGCATGACGCGCTTAAATCCATGTACGACCGCGCGCATGAACTCTATCGTCAGAAATACGCCATTATGCCAGATATTAAGGTAACCGCCAAATGCTATCTTGCATGTGACTACCCAGCTTTGCATCCCTACCGAGGAGAAGACAGGCAAGACCTATTTGAAGCCATATGCGATTCAGGATGGAACAGGCTTTATGAGGATGGCGTAACATCCCTTTTGGAATTGCCTCGCGATATAGAACAATCTTTTGATTCATTCATCGGCATGGATTGTAAGCCGGATAATTGGAATGAGCGGTTGGACAAAAAGCTCACAAAGGACTTGCATCTCATCAATGCCTTCCATAATCTCTTTGACCATACCAACTTTGCTCTCACGGATTTCATTTTCTGCCGGGACTTCGACTTTGAGTATAGCATAGATTACACAGAAAAAACAACTCTTAAAAATAAAACACATATGAAAACATTTGCAAGAAAAAACTTCAAAGATGAGTATGGAGTTGAGTTCTCCACTTGTTGCAACATTACCACACTCACGCGCATGCCAACGGGTTTAAAGGGAGCATATCGGATTCCGGACTTTGTGGCGAACATTGGCCTTTGTGCCATAAAGGGATGCAATGAACTGACATCAGTAGTCATTCCGAAAAGTGTAACGGTGATTGAAAAGGACAATTTTGAGTTGTGTGAGCAACTGACTTCTTTGATTGTCGAGCCCGGCAATCCCATGTTTGACTCTCGCGATAATTGCAATGCTATCATCGTTACTGCCACTAATACACTGGTTTCTGGTTGCAACGGCTCAACGATACCCGATGGCGTAGAGGTGATTGCAGATTCAGCCTTTTCTCAACGGCGTAATTTATCGCACATTTCTATTCCGGATAGCGTTGTATATATTGGTGAATTCGCTTTTTTAGGATGTTTCTCTCTGGAAAGTGAAATAGCATTACAAGGAATACGTCAAGTAACAAGAAGTTGTTTCGACGGGTGCAGCAATCTAAAAAAAATCACAATTGGCAGTGGTATAGAAGCCATAGAAACAAGTGCATTTGCCGGTTGCTCTATGCTGTCCGAAGTGGTAATATCTGAAGGCACAAAAAATATAGGTACTTATGCCTTCGACAACTGCAATAGCTTGGTTTCAATTGCTTTGCCAAAGTCAATAGAGAGCATCAAGTCCACCGCATTTGATAGGTGCAATCGCATTGAGCGCGTGTTTATTCCGAAAGGCACAACAGACTACTTTATGCGCTTCGACGCACTCAAGCAATATCGACACAGATTTGTAGAGTTATAATATCTATGCAGAAAAGAAAATCCAAAATAAAAGGATATGTAACTGGCATTGACCAAATTGACCTTAGTTGGGGAGGGTTAAAAGACGGAGAACTATATTGTTTTTGCTGCACTTCACTTGTGGACAAACATGATCTTTTAGCAAAGGTCATCATAGGTCTGGCAAGTAGAGAAATGAGTGTGGTTATTTTCACTCTTGATTGCTCTCATCGTGAACTATATGGGAGACTAATTAAAGTTATTCAAAGGTTCGACACTTCTATATCCGGATGTGACTCTTCACAGCGTATTTCTGAAGCGTATGAAAAATTTGGTTCTTATGCCATTTGGATACAGGACGTCCCAGTATTAAATTACGAGTCTTTAAGAGACAGGCTTCAAAGCCTTACCTACTTAAATAAACATGCTGTTGAGTGTGTGGTTATAGACAATATCGAGAAGATAGAAACTAACTTTCGGACACCTTCACGAGAAATGAAGTTGGAAGCTAACTTGTATTTGATGAAGATGATTGCAAAGGAATATAAAATTCCTGTGATTGTATCTTCCTCTTGTGATAATCTGTATTTAGACAAAATTATAAAGTCCGGTCATGTCAACCAGTATTTGATAGTAAAAACCATAGAAGAAGATGTTGCTGACGCTCAAACATCGGGATATTCAACTATCACTATACCGCATCGTGACTTTGCAGAAAATTTGTTTGAGTCGATCCTATCTGTGGCTATTAAATAAATTAGATAGTTTTTTCATATTATACTTACCTACGGTCTGCCGTTTTACTGTCACGTTAGTTCGCCCTTCGTCGGAAGCGACGATCAACGATTAAGTTGCTGCGTAACAAATGTATAGTTTTCGTGATAATATGGTCTATAGGTCAATTGGAAACCTATATTTTGACCAATAATGCAAAAAAATGAAAAAAAGTAGCAAAAGAGGGATAGATGTCTCATCCACAAGGGAGAGATCACTACGTGTGCATCTCTTTTTTGCCTATATATAGAGGGGGTATGGAAATTGGAAGGTAAGGTAAGAGGGAACAAGTAAACGCGAATCTTAATAATCGTCACTTTTGGCGCCTACCTGCCACACACGACACGCTGACGGGACACTGACGGCACGATAGACCGACAGGACACCGATGAGATACCGTAATTGAATCTTAATAATCGGCAATTCTGACAAAAGAAATCCACAATCTTCGGAACAAATCACCAACAACTTTCGGAATGAATCACCCACAACTTTCGGAACAAAATATCCACAATCTTCGGAAAAGTGTAAATTAAATTTGCATAATTCATTTATTTTTTGTACCTTCGCAACCGAAATTGCAAAGAAACGATTATAATTTACCTTTGGGTGGACGAAAACGACAAACACGGGAGTTTTTATTCAAACTTCTACGGTGGAATACTCATTCATTCCTGCCACTACAACCATGTGGTGGACGTTCTCGCTCAAACCATCAGCGATTTGCATATTGACGAGGAAATAAAATGGCAGAAGGTCAATGAGTACTGGTTGGAACGCTACACCTCTTTGGTGGATGTCGTGAAATCATGCCGGGTTTTAATGTCGGCTATTCTCAAACAAGTTTAAGCAAATACTTTGATCATTTCTCTCCTCCCCGAATCTCTGACGCGGAGATGCCGAGGTTCTGGCGGATGTAACGGCTGAGATACGCTGTGGAAGAGAAGTCAAAACGATACGCTATTTCGGCAAGGGTCAAGGAACGGTCACGGAGCAAACGGGCTATCTCCACCGACGTGTAACGGTTAATCCAATATGCCGCGCCGCAACCGCTGATGGATTTGCAGATCTCGGAGAGGTATTTGGGCGTGATGCATAGTTGGTCGGCATAGTATGCGATGTCGCGGTGCGAGCGGTAGTCGCCGCGCTCCAGCATGTCAATGAAACGGTTCATGAGGTGCGCGTTAGGATGGCTCAGGTCGTTCTTCTCGTCGTAAATCTGCGCATGGAAATCAAAGAAATCAATAATCATGCCCTGCACGGCATTAAGCGTCAGATCCAAGTAGAACCGGTGCTTAACCTCGGCGCAACGTGTGCACACGTATTCCATATTCTCTTTGCACCGAGCCTGCTGCTGCGGGTTAAGGTGCATGACCGGGTCGTTGAAGAGCATCATGTGTCCGCGCGTGCCGTAGTTGCTGAGCGGCAGCGCCATCTGGATAAACTCCGGCGTGACATAGACGGTGATGGTCCGGAAATCAGGGCTGGCATCGGCTATCTGCGCACTCTCACTCCGCTGTATGATGATGCAGTCACCTTCTTGAAGAGGGTGCTCTACACCGTTGAAAAACAGCGTCGCCGTCCCTTGCAAACACAGCGCGTGCGTCAGATAGCCCGTATGCGCGAGTTGTAACTCCGTCGATAATATGTCCGCAAAATCAATCGGTTGCATAGATTTGAAATGGTTATATTTACATATATTCGGCGCAAAGATACAAAAAAATAAGCAGATTTGCAAATATTTCTACATTTTGCGGAGAAAAATAGTTATTTCAATTCTCTGACAAATACCAATGCTCACGAACGCTCACCCAAGGCACCCCTTGTTTTTTATTAACTTCAACACTCATCTATAAAAAATGTGCAAAATATGTACTTTTATTTGCATATGTCGAAAAATAGTAGTACCTTTGTGCTTTAAAAGGAGAATTAGGTATCTGTTTATTGAAATTTAATATAGCTATGCCGTAGTTTAGGCGTATAATAATTGAATCTATGAATAATCAAACTATTTACAGACCGTCTTTTCCTAAAACAGGATGGCTGATTGTAATCATTCCTATTATTGTAGTAGCAGTAGTACTATTTTTTTCTACCTGTCAACTCGTTACTGTAGATGGGGATGAGGAAGGAGTATTCACTAAACAACCATGGTTCTTTGGCCATGGAGGTGTAGATGCAGAGCCCTTAACTCAAGGCTCGGCATGGAAAGTGTTCACGACTAAGTTTACGAAGTTTAAAACTGTTCCAATACGGTATGATGAAACATTCGACGATGATGCTTTTTCGGATGACAATACGCCGTTGGATATTACTGCTTATATGACCATTATGGTTAAAAAGGGGCAAACTCCGGAGTTACTGCAGAACTTTGGTGAAGACTGGTTAGACAATAACTTAAGGGTTAAGTTCCGTACCCTCGTGAGAGGTGAGGTTTGCAAATACTCAATGTATGATTTGGTCTCTAATAGAGATTGCCTCATTCAAATCAATGACTCTGTCTATAACACAATGAATGCTTATATTCAGAAGATTGCGATTCCTGTTACTTTGGTGTCCATCGATGTCAATAGAGTTCGGCCTAATGAAGGCGTGCTGCAAGAGATGAACAATACTGCGGTTCAGATTCAAGCTCGTCAGACACAGATTCGTGCACGTGAGATGGAAGAGGTTCGAGCTAAAACAGAGGCGCAACGTGCTATTGCTGACAAGGCGTATCGCAATGAGATGGGCATGACTACGGAGCAATTCCTTCAGTTGCGTTGGATAGAGGTGGCGGAAAAGAATGGCTCTTCTATCGATGTGCTCTTGGGAGGCAACGCTTCTCCGCTATGGAATGTTAAGAGATAAACTCGTTTGGAAAATGAGGCTGCTATAGAAATGAGCATGAGTTATCCAATAGAAAAAGAGACGCTTAGAGAATTAATGGCGTTGGCTCGACGGCATGGGGTGGAGGGGCTTGTTTATAACGAATTGCTCAAGACTCCGGAAGACCTTCCAGCCGGTGCTATAACTGAGATGCGGCAAGTGTCCATGGCGACCATGATGAGTTATGAGCAGAAAAAAGCCATCATGCGTAAAGCCTGTGCTGCATTAGACCACTCCGTGGTGCTAAAAGGATTCGGGCTCGCCGAACTCTATGAGCAGCCCTATTTGAGGAGTTGGGGTGACCTTGACATCTATGTCGGACCCGCCGATTATCACGAAGCCGCCAAGCGGCTGCGTGAGGCTTTTCCCGAAGCCATTCACCATGACGAGGAGTGGGAGGAGTTGAAACACTACTGTTTTGTCATGCCGGACGGCAATGTCATTGAGATGCACCGTCGCACAATGGCGCTGCTCGGCAAAAAAGAACAAGCATACTTCTATCCCTTAGAAGAAGAAGCAATGCGTCATCCCCAATATATAGATGTAGAAGGAATGCCGATTGCTATACCGGAAGCACGATTCAATATGCTATACGTGTTTATGCATGGTTGGGAACATTGGTATGAGGAGACCGGAGGATTGAAACAGTTATTGGATATAGCGCTCTTATGCCGTGCTTCACAGCATGTTCCCGGAATAGAGGACTACCTCAAGGAGGCTTTGACACACCTCAAGTTAATGGAACCTTGGCAGATTGTGGGCTGTTGTCTGCACCATGTGCTGCAATTGCCGAAAGAAGAGTGGTGGTTTTATAAAGAAAACAAGCGTTGGAAATACTTCTTGGGTGATGCTTTGGAACTGCCTAAACCACAGCCGACAGGAAAACCTAATCGGTACGAGAAACGCGAGCAGGCAAAAAAGATGAATGTTGTCCTTCGAAAAATGGTAACGCTATGGGAACGTGTCGCCAAAACAGCACCACGTATCAAGGTCTGTCCTCGCTATGCGCTGAGACAATTATGGTACCAGATATTGAAGGGGATAGACCGTACTATCCACCATAAGGCGATGTTAGATTATTGATGAAGGACCTCAAGTTATATTTGCCCGGAACCAAGAAAGAGTTGGAGTTGCGCGGTTGGGAGTATGTCGATGTTATTCTTTTTAGCGGTGACGCGTACATCGACCATCCTCAGTCTGGTGCTGCTGTGATAGGGCGCGTGTTGGAGGCAGCGGGCTTCAGAGTTGCATTAGTTCCTCAACCGGATTGGCGGGGCGACCACCGCGATTTCACGAAATTAGGCAGACCGAGGCTATTCTTTGCTGTCACGAGTGGCGCGATGGACTCGATGGTAAACCACTACACCGCCGCTAAACGGCTACGCTCGGACGATGCCTTTACTGCCGATGGCATAGCGGGCAGACGTCCTGACCGTTGTACCGAGGTCTATACACGAATAATCAAACAGCATTATCCCGATGTTCCTGTCGTGATTGGGGGCATAGAAGCCTCCATGCGACGATTGACCCATTACGATTACTGGGAAGATGCGTTACGCCCATCTATCTTGGTGAGCAGTGGAGCTGACTTGCTCATCTACGGCATGGGGGAAAAGGCAATCCGACAGATAGCAGATCAGATAAATACCACCGGTCAAGTACCTCACGATGTGCCCCAGACAGCTTATGTTTCCCACGCACCTGTTATCGAACAGGAGGGAGATGTACGATTATATGGTTTTGAGGAGGCGAAGCGCGATAAACGCAAGCATGCCGAGAACTTCCGCATCATTGAGACAGAGTCCAATAGGGTGCAATCCGTGGTACGCCTTATCCAAGATCGAGTAATCGTTAATCCCCCATACGCCCCTTTGACAACCGAGGAGTTGGATGCCATTTACGATTTGCCTTTCCAATATATGCCACATCCCAAGTACGACGGACACAGAATACCGGCATATGAAATGATACGCTTCAGCGTGTGTATGCATAGGGGATGTTTCGGAGGGTGTTCATTCTGTACCATTTCTGCGCATCAGGGTAAACAGATAGTATCTCGCTCAAAAGATTCCATACTGCGTCAGATACACAAAATCAGTGAACTGCCGGACTACAAGGGATATATATCCGATTTGGGCGGACCGTCTGCTAATATGTATCGGATGGAAGGTAAGGATAAACGCATCTGTGCCCGTTGCACAAAAGCCAGTTGTCTTCAACCTGTCATTTGTCCGAATCTCAAAGTTGATTTTGCCCCCATCTTAGATATCTACCGGACGGTGGATCATCTGCCGTATGTCAAAAAAGCTTTTGTCGGGTCAGGTATTCGCTATGACTTAATGAGCGAAGAGTATGCCCGCCAAGTTATTACGCGACACGTATCAGGACGCCTAAAGGTCGCGCCGGAACATACAGAGGATAGGGTAGTGAAACTGATGCGCAAACCAACATGGACGACCTATATGGCCTTTACGGAACTCTTCAACCGTATCAATCGCGAAGCCGGACTTAACCAGCAGCTGATACCGTACTTTATTTCATCGCACCCGGGATGTACCAATGAGGACATGCGCGCTTTAGCAGCTTGGACGCAGAAAATGCATTATCGCCCTGAACAAGTGCAGGACTTTACTCCTACGCCCATGACTTTATCTACAACCATGTTCTATACCGGCTACAACCCGTACACGATGGAGAAAGTCTTTGTCGCAAAAAGCGCCGAGGAAAAGAAAAAGCAAAACAGTTACTTCTTTTGGTGGAAAAAGCATTAGTCTAACATCTGTCCGAAGTTGTTACTGAGTTGTACCATGCGGTCATACTCCTCCGGACTAAGGTCTATGAAGTAGTAGTTGCGGGGATCAACCGGTTTGCCGTTAATATGCACCTCGTAGTGTAAGTGAGGGCCGACGGATTGTCCTGTATTGCCGACCAAGGCAATGACATCTCCGCGTTTAACTTTCTGACCCTTACGCACTAACCCTTTGTAGAGGTGACCATATAGTGTCTGGTAACCAAATCCGTGGTCTAAGATAACGGTATTTCCGTAGCCTTGCTTCCAACCCACATATTCCACTTTGGCGTTGCCGGTTGCATACACTTCCGTGCCGGTCGGCGCCGAAAAGTCCATACCATAGTGGAATTTCTTGGTATGATAAATAGGGTGTATCCGATATCCCCATCCGGATGCTACGCGCTTTAGGTCTCGGTTGAGCACAGGCTGAATAGCAGGGATATTTTCCATCCTTAACTCCTGCGACTTAGTCAAGGCTTTCAACTCGTCATACGATTTGGCTTGTATATAAAGTTCTTTTTCCAATTGGTCCACCTTGAAACTTAACTCGGATGCTAACTGGGAGTTCGTCATTCGAGCCATTTGGTCGTAGTAGGTAATCTTATGTCTTGCGCCTTGGCGGACGGATGTCGGGATTGGTTCCGCTCCAAAAAGCACACGGTAGAGGTTATTGTCGCGTTGCTCTAAGTCTTGAGCGACTACTTGCATCTGATCTACACGGGTGTTCAAAACCTCTAATTGCGCCTCCAAGTTCTTGTTATATTGTATTAACTGTCGCTCTCGAGGAGAGGGGAATATGTAGAAGAATACGAAAAAGAATACGATACCCAATGCAACACCGCCTAATATATACCAGCCGCTCCTGCGCAGCCAGTACGTAAAACCACGCTCTACACTTTCTAAAGCAAGAGTCTCCGGATTTATATGATACTGTTTTTTAGCCATAACGATTATTCTCCTGAAGTAGATATTCGCCTTAATTCTTCTTCGTCCAGCACTTTAATTTTGCGTCCGTCAACAATGATAATATGTTCTTTCATGAATGCCGAGAGGGTGCGAATGGCGTTGGCGGCATTCATATTGGACATGTTCGCTAGCTCTTCGCGGCTTAAATAAATACGAATCGTAATGCCGTCAGGCTCATAACCATGTTTGGCAACTAAACTGATAAGCGTCTCCGCCAGACGGGAGCGGACATGTTTTTGAGAGAGGTTAATGGACTTAATGGCATAGTAGGATACCGAGTTAGCAAGATTTTGAAGGCAGATATGACAGATGTTGATATTGGTTCTTAAAAGGTCAATGAAGAATTTCTTATCTATCGCCAGCACCATAAGATTGTCTAATGCCATTGCGTTTACCGCACAATGTTCATTAGCTATAATCGCGCGGTGACCTGTTAAGTCAAAGGGCGTCAGGATAGTAAGAATTTGTTGTTGCCCGACACCTTTTTTAAAGAGTTTCATCTTACCCTCAAGAATAACAAACACATGGCTCACCTCATCCCCTTCACGGTAGATAACTTCGTTAGGGGCATAGATAAATATACTGGCATGATGGGGTAGAGTACGCTGTTCAGACGCAGTCAATGCCTGCCATAGGGGATTGTCCACGGCACGCGTTAAATTGACCGGCTGATGTAGCTGTTTCATTGTCCTAAGAGCGTTTTAACAAATCTTTCTGCCTCAAAAGGCACTAAATCTTCCATTTTCTCGCCGATACCGATATACCTGACGGGAATTTGGAACTCGTCGGATATCCCGAGCACAACGCCGCCTTTCGCCGTTCCATCCAATTTGGTAATGGCAAGGGAGGTTACTTGTGTTGCTCTAGTAAACTGCATAGCTTGTTCAAAAGCATTTTGACCCGTTGAGCCGTCTAATACCAATAGTATATCATGTGGCGCACCCGGTACGACTTTCTGCATGACGGACTTAATCTTGGTCAACTCATTCATCAGATTGACCTTGTTGTGCAGCCTGCCGGCGGTGTCAATAATGACTACATCGGCGTCATGGGCGACTGCGGATGAGAGCGTATCATACGCCACTGCGGCAGGATCAGAACCCTGCTCTTGCTTAATAACCGGTACACCTACACGTTCACCCCAAATACATAGTTGTTCTACTGCGGCAGCGCGGAATGTATCAGCAGCTCCTAAATAAACCTTCTTTCCGGCTTGCTTATAACGATAAGCCAATTTACCTATCGTTGTCGTCTTGCCGACGCCGTTAACGCCCACTACCATAATGACAAAGGGCTTATGTTCCTCGGTTGGCATTTCGGGCTTGGCGAGCATGAGACTTATCTCATCTACCAACAACGCATTGAGTTGGGCAGTCGTTACATACTTGTCCCGACGAACACGTTCCTCTACACGCTGAATAATCTTCAGAGTTGTCTTGACTCCTACATCGGAGGTAATCAACGCTTCCTCTAAATTATCGAGGACTTCTTCATCCACCGTTGATTTACCCACAACGGCGCGACTAATCTTACTTAGTAAGGATTCTTTGGTCTTTGTTAATCCATCAAAAAGGCCCATAGTCAACTATTTTTTGCATGAATTGCCACATGCGGTTATTTTCAAAGTGAGTTCGTTTGCCGATGGCTTGCATAAAATGCCAAAGGGCATTGTTTTTCTCTTGACACTTGCGCATCAGCGGGTAGTAAACAAATGTCGTTAAGCAGCCCAACAGCATAACAATAGTGAATTGCAACTCCAACGAAGCCCCTAATCGGTAACTAATCCACCATAGGAAGGTCACTGCGAGATTACTCATCAGTATCGTCAGTGAAGTCCCTACATGGCTGAATCCCATGTCGATAAAGAGGTGGTGAAGGTGTGTCTTGTCGGGGTGGAATGGGGAGGTTTTGTGGATTATTCTTGTACACATTACCCGTAATGTGTCAAATACCGGAATACACAAAACAGCCAAACATAATGCCACAACCGAGACGCCTGTTGTAGCCAATGCCGTCCCTGAGAATGAGTTTAAACGCAGGAGTGAGAAGACATCCAGCACCATGATACACCCTATCAGCAGCGAGCCGCCGTCGCCGATATACATTTTACTTTTCTTACCAAAGACATTGTGTAGAAAGAACGGCAGTAGTGAGGCTGCGCAGATAATGCTAAAAAGCCCCCAAACTTGCTCATGAACGCTGAAGAAAATAATGGCGAAAAAAGTATTGGCCAATATCCCGTAGCCCGAGCTGTAGCCGTCAACGCCGTCTATCAAGTTGATGGCATTGATAATACCGACACCTGCTACCATAGATAAGGGAATAGATATATAATTGTTAAGCGTTCCGATTCCGAATAAGCCATAAAACTCCTTGATAGCCAATCCGGTATAGATGCAGAGGAACCCGATAAGCACAAATTCCAGACAGAACCTAAGCACCGCCGAGAGATTGCGAATATCATCAATAACGCCAATGGTGACTAATGCTGCCATTACGATAAGTGAGGTGCGTAAATTGGGTAACCCATATGCGATAACTGCCGCCATTAGGGGCACAAATATACCGGCAGCAACCACTACGCCTCCTAAAACCGGCACGGGCGCTTTTTGCAGTTTGCGATTATCGGGAACATCATATATACCATGACGCTTAGCTACACGGTAGAAAAGCGGGTAAATGCCGGCAGAAATGATGAATGCCGAAAGGGTTAATATAATAATGACAGTCGTTGTGATAGGCGAGGATGGTATATTAATAGTGATAGACAATGGCTATTTTGCGGTTCGCTTGACGATTGGTCTCATCCGTGTTGGGCACTGACGGCTCGTCCATGCCTTCGGAATTGGTGAAGATGATATTAGCGGGAATACCATTGCTGACGAGGGTGGCCTTAACGGCTTCAGCACGCTCTAAACCCACCATAAAATTGGTAAAATCAGTACCCAAATCGCAGGTATAACCGGTTATCTTAATGTATTTAGGCATACTGCGCTTAAGTTCTTTTGCTTCATTGGCGAGAAGTTTCTTGGATGCAGCGGAAAGGGTAGTGCTGTTCTTGTCAAAGTTAAGCTCTAAATCAGCTACAATCTGGTTCCGTGGACGCGGTTGCTCTACTTGAACAATGACTGTATCCTCAATCGTCGTCAGAACAGTGTCGTTGAAGATTTTGATGATGGTGTCTTGTACAATGGTACGGACGGTGTCATTGACAATCACATGTTCTTCAATATAGCGAATCTGCGGTTTGTTAGCCTCTTCTTCCATGAGGGCTACCTGCTCACGATACTTCGCATAACGTTTGCCTTTAGCAATCTTCTGTTTCGGCAAATATAAACCGAGACCTAATTTCAAACCCACTGTGAGGGGGTGAATTTGATTGATAAGACCGGTCGCTACGATACCGGGATAATTTTCTGTAAGGGAGGTAACTGCTTGATTCAGTTTATGCATATCGGTAACGCCGTAGGTGACAAAGATATTAGCGTCAACCCAACATAAGTGACCGGCTTTAAAAGCCACGCCCACTTCACCCAGTAGGGCTACGTTATTGTTAAAGATATGCTGAGGATTGTTAATAAACTCCTTTGGTACAGCGGTTTCTGTTCCGTCACTAACTGCAGTGATAGAACCATAGCGCCACTGACTTGATTTCAAATCCAGACCGAACTGCACACCGACAGCAGCTCTGAATTGTGCCTTATGCCACATAGGAGTCACCATCAAGAACTTAACAGGGAACTCCAATGCGTGCGCTGTTTGATGCTCATAAGTATTGTTGTAATACTCCAATGTTTGACTTCCTGTGAAGCCGAAACTCGTCTTATACATCAGCCATTGCGCGCCAACGGATAAGCCCAAGTTCTGATGCAGAAACAACCTGTAATCCAAACCGAGACCAACTCCAAAATCTCCTTGAGAAGACTTATTGTCGGCATTTGAGTACATCAAATGGGTGTATGTCGGCATCACGTATAGCGATAATTGATGCGGGCGATAATAGTATTGCGGAAAATCTGCAATCTCCTGAGCGTGTAAACCTAAACAACTAACTGCGAGGACAGACAATAGCAATAACGTTTTTTTCATACCAAAATATCTTTTAGAATACAATATTCACTAATCAGCGCGCAAAGATAGTAAATATTTTTGAATAATGCAAATATTTTTTCCTTTTTCAATGAAATTCGTTAATCGGGATTAGGAATTAATTATGGCCAACGCACTCTCTAACGGGCGTGCGCCGGTGCTTGTTCTAATTGCCGATAATTAAGAGTGGTGCGTTGTTCAGGGATTGTTAGCCTCGCTAAATCGTAGCCGTCAATCTTTTGTTCTATGTTCGTGCTTGTCCTCATAGTGGGGACTATTCGGGCACTTCACTCGGAGTGCGTTTCGTCGCACTCCTTCACTCTCAAGCCACTCTCGCGACACTACTATACCACCTCACCGGCAGGAGGGAAAGGCAAATATTCACCTGTTGGCGGTTCGGGCGCCAGTAACATCCTATGTTTATTTCCGAAACAGGAACACCCGTCACCAAAAGCAAAGAACGTATAACCACGTTGGGCAAGGTCATTGGCTTTCTTGAACCACTCCACATATTCGGGATCTTTCCCTTTCCCCCATTCTGCAATATGCGGATAGTGCTCAATAAACTGCAAAGCTATCTCATGCGGCGTTAAGCCATCGCAATCACCCCAACTGAAGTTTCCTCCGGATGTATTGGCGGCGGTATGTTCCGGTCCGCGATAGATAGCACCGCAGTTCTTCAAAGTGTATTTCTTTACAGTAGTAGCACACCGCCAATTCATTCCATTCGGAGAAACACACGGGCATACACGGATAAGTTCATAGCCCATCTCGTGTAATTCCCGTATAACGAGAAAATACCTGCGTATTCGCTCCATGTATTCCATGTCTTACTTATTTCCCTTAGCTCTATTATGCGTCTGGCAGAGCATTTGGCAGTTGGAAATGTCCGTTGCGCCGCCTTTAGACCAAGCGGTCACATGGTCGGCATCCATTTCCGTCAGTTTCCATATACGCGCATGGTTGGCGTCATGACCGATGGCACACAATGGACAGTTGGAAACCTCATGCCTCTTGGCTTCTTCCGTCTGGCGGGCATAAACGCTTTTCTTGGTCGGCTCATCGAAGCAACGCACTTCCAACAGTTTGGTGTCTTGGCAACCGCCGAGGATATATTCATAGATGCCTTTTTTGTTCTTCACGTAGTAGTCTTCGTATAGTTCACGCTGTTTGGCTGCCACTTGTGCCGGGTCGTAAGGGTTCTTATGGTATTTCTCATAGAGTTCACCCCACGGCAGACCGCACATCTCTTTTTCTATGTTGGTAAACACACCGCTTGCCCAGTCGATGACGCTGTTAAAATAGGTCTCCATTTCGCGGATGTTATCATCGTTGCGGTGGAGCGACATATATTTGCTGACCTCGCCACGGCTGACCCATTCCAATGCGGTGTGCAGATACGCTTGGCGTTTGACGTTTCCACGCAGGAAAGCTGCCCATTTATTGATATTGGCGTTTTGCGAATTAGAGAACACCTCTTTGGCTTTTGTTACAAACGGTCCGCAATAGACGGCATTCAATATCTCCTGTTCCTCCAGAGGAAGTCCCACGATATTTATGGTTTTGAACCACTCTTTGATTTCGCTTTCCGTTCCTTCACATTCATAGACCAGCAGTTCGGTTTGGAGAATCTTCTTTTTGAAGTCATCCGCCATGTAATCAAAATACTGCTCCATGCCGTTTATACGGATAGCGAACTTGCGCGTAAGGAAACGACCTAAAGAGGTAATACGTTGCTGTCCGTCCAATACCTCCAAATGCTTATCGTCCACACGGTTAAAGTACAGCAAACCAATCGGATATCCTTTGAGTACGGATTCAATGACTGCTATCTCGCGTGCGCCGTTTTGCTCTGCGTACAGATAATTTCGTTGATACTCCGGCTGAATGGTCAGTTTGCCGGAAAGTCCAAACAGACCTTTGCCTTCTGCCGCGTTGTAAGTAAACCCTTTGCAGATTTCCTCAACGGTATATATTTTCCGTTCTGCTTTCATAGTATTTATTGTTTTTTGCGGATTAGTATGCGTGCGTATGTTTGTATATAATAATTATTCCCTACTTGATAATAAGTACTATAATTAGAGGTGTCTTTAATTAGGATAGCGGGACCATCGTTGAGTTTTGATACCTTTGATTCTTTGCCGTTTTTGTCTATTTGCTTTTGTTCGGGATAAATCTTACATGCCCCACCAAACCATGTTTTTGTTATTCCGATTATCTCAAATTGCTCGGGACAATACTTATCTAGAAATGAAATCGGGACGCCCATTACTCCTCTGTAGTCTGACGGAATAGCCTCTGTATATGGGACTTCTATTGCATCGTAATTATCGTAGTGTTGGTATTCAGTAAGACCCTTTAATTTCTTGTTAAACTTTAAATTATCAGCCATACTCATAAGTTGTAACGGCTTATGGCGCATTCCATGGTCTATGTTGGTGAACCAACGAGAATGTGCTGCTTCATAAAGAGGACTATCCGTGCTTTCTTGATAAAACCAACGTACATCTGTTGTGCCAAGCCATAATTTGTTATCCTTTATTAGAGGAAAAACTTCTTTGTACGTAATGGCATTCATATTTCCAATTACAAGGCATTGTTTCTTTCCTTCCATAACCCAAGCCATAAACTCCCGAAAGAGCGAGAACGGCGGGTTGGTGATAATTATATCTGCTTCGTCACGGAGAGCGGTTACTTCGGCAGAACGGAAGTCTCCGTCGCCTTCAAGGTAACTCCATTGCAAGTCATCAATGTCAATCCGACCGCTGTTGTTGGTATCGTGCGTAAGTGTGAAGATTTTGCCCTTGATACGGCTTTTCTCTACGTTGTACAACGGATTCTCTGTTTCAAAGAGTGTCGGTTGCCAATCGGTTTGGTACTTTTTGCTTTCTATGGCATATGAAGTAGAAATGAGTTTCTTCAGACCGAAGAACTCAAAGTTTTGTGCAAAGAACTTGGTAAAGTTGCTCCATTCGGGATCATCGCAAGGCAACAAGATTGTCTTGCCCCGAAAGACATCGGGGTTGTATTCAATGTATGCGTTTACTTCTTTCTGTATGTCCGCATACTGGGTGTAGAACTCATCGTTTTTAGCATTCTTCGCTGCTCCTAAATTCGCGTTTTTTGCCATGGATAAAAGCATTTGGTCTTTGCTCTTATCTGAAGGCAACAAAAAGAGCGCGAACTATTTGTATTGCCTATATCGTTCCACTGGTTCTGGTAAACCAAACTATACAAATATACGCACAAATAGTCCACGCTTTCGCGTGAACTTTTGCTTGCTTATTCTCGTATAGTTCATTAAATTTACCAGATTTGTGGAACTGAGAATAAGAGCTAAAGCTCTGTTATTATTTTAATATGTTATCGCGCAACGCTTTGCGCTTGTCTTATGTCCTTCTGTTTAACGTCAGAGAGTGACGATATTTCTTCTTTATTTTGCCATTAGTTGGCGTTGGAGGCTGCCGATGTTTTTATGCTGTTGCTGCATTCATCATCTCATATACGTATGAGGGCTTTATACCGTTGCGAGATGGCGTCTTTGGAGAGCTGTTAAGACGCTTTCTGAAGCTATAGGATTTAAACCTCTGAACGTAGTACGGCTTTTCAATTCGGAAAGCGGCATCGCAAGCAGCAGTTTGGCGATACACTCATCTGCAAACGAATTACTCACTACGTTCACGCCCGTAAAATCAAGTACAACGCGCTCATCTTGTTCCAACAACGGCATCAATTGTTCGCGCACGCGTTTCCCTAACGGACGCGTGCCGAGGTTTTCTCCATATTCTCTAAAACTGAATGTTACCATAACTGCTCTAATTCATTGTCATTTAAGAATGTTTCTCTATATTGTGCTGCCACATCTGTGCGGTTAGCAACCACTTCGGCAGGGTTGATTTCCTTGTTGGTCTGCAACTGCATATATACAAGCGTTCCTTGCCAAGGCTCAGTTTCTTTAGTGGTTGTAATCCCATCCTTCACCTGCATTGCATGATTTCCAGAACGGACTTCAAATAACAAACCGGCTTGATTATTTAGCAACGATGTGGAGAAAAGACCAAACCCCATTCCCTTACCATCCGTAATAGTATCTTCTATACAGATTTTCAACGCTTCCGGTTCAGAGATATTTTTAAATTTTTCATTCTCTGCAAGCGACGCTTGTACGCCTATACCGTCATCCGCTATCAAGAAACTAAGGATATGATTTGTCGGGTCGTATTGCGTAATAACCGTTCCAAGCTCCTTGCCGGAATGTGTCAGCACATTGTCTAATATCTCATAGAAGCAATAACTCATCGCCTCTAACACCGTGGTTTCAATGTCTATATATTGTGTTAGGACACTTATTACACGATGATAAACGGCATAGATGTTTTTCTCGTCAAACACATCAATAGTGACATCATTTTCAGATGCGGGAAAGTATTGTTTTATGAGCGTTGATATGTTCATATCTGTTAATTTTTGCAACTTTAGGCTGCAAAGATACACATTATTTTGCAGATATGCAAATAATTTTGCCTTTTTATGTTATTTTGTAATCTATTTTTCGTTATCAGGATATTGGGTAACCAGGTGGCCTATAGTCATGGTGATGGACGAAGCCAGCATGATGAGTGCTTGATGAGTTGGGGATCTATGCTGAATAGTGCGGTTATTGTGCGGTTATTGTCCGGTTATTGTGCGGTTATTGTCCGGTTATTGTCCGGTTATTGTGCGGTGTTGATAGGGCGCTGAAGGGGAGTATGAGGTCTTGTTTATTAGTAGTAACGCGGCAGAAACAATTTATTTTGCTCCTATCATAAGGCACTGTGAGCTTGACATAGTTTTCGGTAAAACCAGACATATACGCTATAGCAGCATTGCCGCTGTGATGACCGGCGACGCGCCGGCTCTCCCAGAGAACAATATGTTCTTTGTTTTGCTGTGCCTCGTAAAAGGCTTTGAGCTTAAGTTCAGATATTTCATGTAATATTTTAGAACGTCTGTTGCGTTCTTGTTGCGGAACGACTTCCAAATCATTCATGGTGAGCATGCGGGTATTGGCTCTCTCGGAGTAGGTGAAGACATGCAATTGGGACACATCAAGCCCCTCAACAAATAACCTGTAGTCTTCAAAATAGGGTAGTGTTTCTCCCCTCACGCCGACCATGCAGTCCACTCCGATGAAAGCGTCAGGGAGCTTCGCTCTAATGCGCTCTACCCGGCTTTTGAAGAACTCCCGAGTATAGTGCCGATGCATGATGCGGAGGACCTCATTGGAGCCGCTCTGGAGGGGAATATGGAAATGCGGAGCAATGTGACGGCTATCAGCAACCAAATCAATGATTTCGTCTGTCAATAAATCCGGCTCAACGGAGCCAATGCGTATGCGGTACTCACCATCGAGGTTATCTAAAGCCTCAAGCAGCGCCTGAAAATGCTCACCCGTACTGCGACCAAAGTCGCCTATATTAACGCCGGTTAGCACAATCTCTTTAGCTCCGGAACGAAGCGCTTCTTGTGCCTGCCGAACAACATCTGCAATAAGCGGATTACGCGACCGCCCACGTGCGAGAGGGATGGTACAATAGGTGCAGAAATTATTGCAGCCGTCTTGAACTTTGAGGAAACAGCGCGTCCTATCATCATAGGAAACCGCCGGCGTAAAGACCGTGTCGTCCTTAGGTTGCACTTCATCTACTTCTTGCATGCGGAGAATCTCATCCGGTTTGAGTCTGGCATAGCAGCCCGTCACAATCAGTCGTGCATGCGGATTTTCGCGTCGCAAACGGTGGATGGCTTGCCGATCCTTGTGGTCCGCTGTATCAGTAACCGAACAGGTGTTGACAATAACGAGGTCCGCCTCTTCGCCGGGTAAGGCGCGGACATGGCCTTGAGAAAGCAAAACTTTGCCGAGAGACGAACTCTCGGCAAAATTTAATTTACAACCTAATGTGGCTATCTTAAATTTCAAAATATCGATTATATTATTATGATAATAAAGTCAATAATATACCGGCCGCAACGGCACTACCAATGACGCCAGCGACATTGGGTCCCATAGCGTGCATCAAAAGGAAGTTGGAGGGGTCGGCTTTTTGTCCTTCCATTTGGCTTACGCGTGCTGCCATGGGCACTGCACTGACACCGGCTGAACCGATAAGCGGGTTAATCTTATTCTCGGGTTTAGCAAAGAGGTTCATGAACTTAGCGAGTAAGACTCCACCTGCACTTCCCAGCCCGAAAGCGATAATACCCATCGCAAGAATCATCAAGGTCTTGACATTGAGGAATGTAGCACCTGTAGCGGTAGCACCGACACTGAGACCTAAGAAGATTACAACGATATTCATGAGTTCATTCTGCGCCGTTTTGCTCAAACGATCGACGACACCGCACTCTTTCATTAGATTACCCAACATCAGGCAGCCAATCAGCGGAGCAGCATCCGGCAAGAAGAGTGAAACGACTGTCGTGATGATAATGGGGAAGACAATCTTCTCTGTTTTGCTGACGGTACGGAGTTGTTTCATCTTAATCTTACGCTCCTTTTCGGTCGTCAAAGCCCGCATGATAGGAGGTTGGATAACGGGAACGAGTGCCATGTAACTATAAGCCGCGATAGCAATCGGACCCAACAAATGGGGCGCTAATTTGCTGGTAAGGAAGATACTCGTAGGACCATCCGCACCCCCGATGATACCGATAGAACCGGCTTCAGCGGGCGAAAAGCCTAAAGCATTGGCACAAAGGAATGTCACAAAGATACCAATCTGCGCGGCAGCACCTAAGATGAAGCTCTTGGGGTTAGCAATCAAAGGACCGAAATCCGTCATAGCACCAACTCCGATGAAGATAAGGCATGGATAGACACCGGCTTTAACACCGATGTACAGCACATCTAAGAGCCCTGCGTTTTTAAGGATTGCGCCGTAACTATGATAAGCCGGATTGGCAGTTCCGTCCTCTAACATCGGCTGCAAGAAACTTGCCCATAACTCCTCGTGGAACATCCCGGAGGCAGGCAGGTTCGTCAACAGCATACCAAACGCTATCGGCAGTAGCAGTAGCGGCTCATATTGTTTCTTAATCGCCAGAAACAACAGGAAGAATGAGACGAGAATCATGACACCTTGCTGCCATGTCATCTGCATAAATCCCATGTTCCGGAAAAATTCTAAAAATCCTTCCATCTGATTAGATTTTTATTATCCAAGCACAACGAGTACATCGTCCTGCATAACGGTTTGACCGGCAGCTACGCAAATTTGCTTAACGGTACCGTCAGTCTCGGCAGCAACGATATTTTCCATCTTCATGGACTCAAGCGTCAGCAGGGTGTCACCTTTCTTAACGGCTTGACCTTCCGTTACAACAACCTTAATGATGGAACCCGGCAGCGGACTAACCACTTTGGTGCCGGCAACGGGAGCAGCAGCTTTGGGTGCAGGAGCTGGAGCGGCAGGAGCAGCGGGTGCAGGAGCAGGTGCAGCAGCGGGAGCGGGAGCCGCCTTAGGAGCTGCGGGCTTAGGAGCTACTACGGCCTTCTTTTCGGTTTCTACTTGGTAAGTCTTGCCATTTACGGTTACTTCGGCGAGACCATTTTCTATCTCATTGACGGAGGTCTGATATTCAACGCCGTTGATTTTGAATTTAAATTCTTTCATTGTTGTTATTTGTAAAGATTGTTAATACCAAATGATTTAGCGTTCCACTGTGTGGGACGATGTTTGATTGTCAGTGCCGGGAAGACCATGTCGTGTGCATTGTTGTAGTACAAATGCAGCGCCATTGCCACCGCTGCCATGTCCTCTTCACTATCGTTGAGGAAAAGCGCAGTAGCAATTGCGGGAATATCAGCCGGCAGTGTCTGCGTGTCGGTGACGGCTTTGCCGTGTTGGTTACTTCCTGTTAGTGACTGCGTGTCGGCCGGCGCAGCTGCGGGAGTTTTAGTATTGATTTTCTGCATAATCCAGCCTAAACCTTTCATTATATATATGAACAAGAACAGGATTATGAGGACCATGCCGAAGCCCAGTCCAGTGATAAGCCATGTGCCTGTCGTTACGGATAAGAGTACCATATTACAACGGGATATTAGAGTGTTTCTTAAGCGGATTGGTCAAGCGTTTGGTCTGCAATCTTTCAAAAGCGTTGATGATGCGTGCACGCGTGTTGCATGGCTCAATAACATCATCGATGTAACCGCGGTTAGCTGCTTGGTAAGGAGAAGCAAAGAGGTCTTTGTACTCCGCTTCTTTTTCCGCAATAAATTTCTTGCGCTCTTCGGGATCCTCGATAGCTTTCAGCGCTTTAGCGTACAATACGCCAACGGCTCCGGAAGCACCCATAACGGCAATCTCCGCATTGGGCCAAGCATAGCATGCATCGCCGCGCAGTTGTTTGCAGGACATAACGATATGTGAGCCGCCGTAGGACTTGCGAATGGTGATAGTAACTTTCGGCACAGTGGCTTCGCCATAAGCGAACATCAGTTTAGCGCCATGATCAATGATACCGGCATACTCTTGACCAGTACCGCAAAGGAAACCGGGGACGTCTACTAATGTCAAGATTTGGATATTAAACGCATCGCAGAAGCGTACAAAGCGTGCTGCTTTACGGCTCGCATCACAGTCCAATACACCGGCTAACCAGGAAGGCTGATTGGCGATGATACCGGTTGAGCGGCCGTTGAAGCGCGCAAAGCCGCAAATGACATTCTTAGCGTAGTCCTTGTGAACCTCAAAGAAATCGCCGTCGTCCACAATGAGGTTGATGATATCCTTCATGTTGTAAGGCTTATTGGGGTCTGAAGGCACGATGTCGTTGAGGGCTTCTTCTACACGCATGGGGTCGTCGTTGCACTCAACAAGAGGGGCTTCTTCCATATTGTTTTGCGGAATAAAGCTAACGAGCTTGCGCACCATCGCCAGTGCCTCATCTTCTGTAGGAGCTACGAAATGGGTAACACCGGATTTAGAGGCATGCACTTTAGCGCCACCTAATTGTTCAACCGTTACATCTTCGCCCGTAACCGACTTAACAACCTTCGGGCCGGTGATGAACATATAACTGTTCTGCTCGGTCATCATGATGAAGTCCGTCAGCGCGGGGCTATAAACGGCACCACCGGCGCAGGGACCAAAGATAACGCTAATCTGTGGCACTACGCCGGACGCCAAGATATTACGTTCAAAGATTTCTGCGTAACCTGCCAACGCGCAAGCACCTTCTTGAATACGAGCACCGCCCGAGTCATTCAGACCGATAATAGGTGCTCCCATCTTCATGGCTTCGTCCATGACATGGCAAATCTTCTGCGCCATCGTCTCGCTCAAAGACCCGCCGATAACGGTAGCGTCTTGGGCAAAGACATAGACTAATCTGCCGTCAATGGTACCACTGCCGACTGCCACACCGTCTCCGAGGAAAACTTTCTTCTCCATACCGAAGTCGTGACAGCGGTGGGTCAAGAACATATCGTATTCTTCAAAAGACCCTTCGTCAAGCAGCATATTGATGCGCTCGCGGCAGGTGTACGCGCCTTTAGCATGGTGTTTCTCGGTCGCAGCCTCGCCGCCACCAGCCATTGCTTTCACGCGGTTATCTACCAGTTTTTGCAATTTTTCTGTATCCATATATTGTAAATTCGATTTTTGATTATTTGGTTACCGGGCGGCCAGGAGGCCAGAAGCCCTTTAGGGCGGGTGGTGAGTGGCAACCCGGGCTTTTCGCTTTTGACTAAATTACTTCGGTTGTTCGCAAAGTTCGGTCAATACGCCACAAGTGCTCTTCGGGTGAAGGAAAGCAATCATCAAATTATCAGCACCTTTGCGCGGAGCTTTGTCGATAAGTTGAATACCTTTAGCCTCGCATTCTGCCAGCGCTTCGGCTACATTCTCCACGTTGAAAGCAACATGGTGCAGTCCACCGCGACCGTTGTTTTTCTCAATGAATTTAGCGATAGTGCTTTCGGGGCAGGTAGGCTCCAGCAACTCAATCTTGGTTTCACCGACCTTAAAGAAGGCGGTAATTACTTTCTGGTCTTCTACGACTTCTTTCTTGTAGCAAGGTTCGCCACTTAAAAACTCAAAAAACGGTGCGGCTGCATCAATGGATGTCACCGCAATTCCCAAATGTTCAATGTGAGAGGGTTTCATAATGTTATTATTTATTTAAGATTAGTTATGCTTTCGACTTTTTAGCCCAAAATCACGCAAAATTACATTTTTTTTTTGATATTTCCAAATTTATTTATATTTTTGCAACAAAAATGACGATGAATAGCAAATTTTTGTCCATATCAATCATCTTTGTTTTGTTCATTCTTGCCGCCGGTTCGACGGCTTATTCCACTTTTTTAGCTTCTCGTTTAGCCCAAGTGGAGCAATCGCGTGCGGAAATATGGGCAGAGGCGACAAGGCAGTTGATTCAAGCCGATGAAGACACGGATATTGCCTTTATCACCACTATTATAGAGGGTAATACCACTATTCCTGTCTATATGTTGGCGGCAGACAGCACGGTGCTTTTGACGCGTAATGTGACCCGACCTGTTGCCGATCCATGGACGCTTCACGGACCTATTGAGGTCGTTATCAGCAATTCCGTCAGCCAATATATCTATTATGATGACTCATTGCTGCTCAAGCGATTACGGTATTTCCCTTATATTTGGTCATTCGTTATTTGTCTCTTCGTGGCGTTGGCGGTTACCATTTTGTTTATCGTCCAACGCAATGAGCAAAATCGCGTTTGGGCAGGGCTCAGTAAAGAGACGGCGCACCAATTAGGCACGCCTCTTTCCTCTCTCAATGGTTGGTACGAGTTGTTGAAAAATAAATATCCCGACGATGAAATGATTCCCCAAATGGGCAAAGATATTGCCCGTCTTGTCGTTGTGGCGGACCGGTTCGGCAAGATTGGCTCCAAACCGACCTTGCGTCCCGAATCCGTTGAGCCGATTGTACAGGATGTTGTCGGTTACATGCGTGCTCGCGTGAGCAAAAAGGTCAACATTCTCTTTGAGGAAAAGAATGATACGCCGGCATATGCGCTCATCAATAAGGTTACCCTTTCCTGGGTGCTGGAGAACCTCATCCGCAATGCCGTTGATGCCGAAGCGACGTTAATTATCATTAGCCTCGACGCGCAGACATGCGAATATCTCAATATTATTGTCCGCGACAATGGAAAAGGTATGACGCGCTCCCAACAGCGTAAAGCCTTTCAAGCCGGTTATACAACCAAACAGAGAGGGTGGGGGTTAGGACTTAGTTTGGCGAAGCGTATCGTTGAAAATGATCATCGGGGCAAACTCTTCCTCCAAAGTACCGAGCTCGGCAAGGGGACGACCTTCGTCATTCGTCTCAAACAGACCGTAAATCGTTGACCCGGAGCCGCTCATGGACGCATATAACGCACCGGCGTCCAAGAGTTTCTTCTTTATCTCGCCTAATATCGGGTGCTGCTTGAAGATAGGACCCTCAAAGTCGTTGCTCAAACTCGAAAAACCTTGCAGCCGTGCCATCTTACTCATTCCCGATAACCACATACCGGCAATACGAGCAATCGTACCAAACCCCCTTCCTGCGCTGTCCAAAACCTCATAAGCCTCTTTCGTGCTTATCGACACTTCGGGTTTGATCATTAGCAAATACATCCCGCTTAAATTCATCTGAACCGGACGAAGCTCTGTACCGATACCTTTCCCGAAACTCGGACTATTGTAGATGAAGAACGGGCAGTCTGCACCCAACGACTTAACGATGTCCGCTAACGCTTCTTGTCCGAGACCCAATTCGAAGAGCTGATTGAGCGCCATTGCCATAAAAGCGCCATCCGCACTACCGCCGCCTAAGCCTGCGCCGAAAGGAATGTTTTTCTTGAGCCGGACGCTCACCGCTTTGACCTTATCCGGAAATTGCTCCTTCATGATGTGATAGGCACGAACAACCAAATTCTTCTCTTTGGCGCAATCTGCCAAGATACCTTCTTCATGAAGGCTGATTGTGCCGCGACTCACGCGCTGGACTTCCAACTCGTCGTGGAGCTGGTAAACGGGGTAATAGATGGTCTGTAACTCATGATAACCATCCTCTCGTTTAGGACCGACATGTAGTCCTAAATTGATTTTGGCATTAGGATATAGGAGCATGGCGATTATAGATTTTCAGTTTGAAATTATCCGGTGTATTCTGTTCTATTGATAATTGAGCGTCCTAAGGTTAGCTCGTCTGTAAACTCTAAGTCATTACCTATCGCCACACCGCGCGCTAATTGGCTTATCTTCAGCTTCTCCGCGTTGTCGCCTACGCTCATCAGGCGCCTATATAGGTAAAAGGTCGTCGTATCGCCTTCCATAGTGGTAGGCAGGGCGAGTATCACTTCCCGTATATCCTCTTCTGCAATACGGTTAACCAACGAATCTGCCTCTATGTCTTTTGGGCCGATGCCGTCTAAGGGACTGATGATACCGCCTAAGACATGGTACAAGCCGTTATATTGGCCGGTTTGCTCAATCGACATAACATCGCGGATGTTCTCTACTACGCATATAAGCTGTCTGTCACGCCGAGCGGACGAGCATATGGGGCAAAGGTCCCGGTCGCTGATATTATGGCATTGCTTGCAGTAGTGAATCTCTTTCTTTAGCTTGATGAACGAGCCTGCAAAAGCCTCAACCGACTGCTCGTCCCGACGTAATAGGGATAACACAAGGCGTAACGCGGTTTTGCGTCCCACCCCGGGCAATGATGCCATCTGGTCAACGGCATTGCTCAGTAATATGGATGGATATTCGTCTGTCATTCCTTATTTCGCCTGCAAAGATAAGCATTTTTTTTAATATCTGCAAATAAAAGTTATTTTTTTTGATATTTTAGCATTTATTATGATTAGGTAGGCTTCTATCGTTTGGTGAGTGTTTGGTGAGCGTTTGGTGATCGTTTGGTGAGCGTTGGCTATATTGACACCGAATTTGCCGTTGCTGCACCCGAGATATATGTGAAAAATTATAAAAAATGACAAAATATTTGCATAAGTTAAAATCTTTTTGTAATTTTGCAAGCATAATTGAAAGGAGAACGAATTATACCTGATATGAATATGGTATAACATGCGAATGTGGTATAACATTGTAACCCCAAAACCGGCGAGTGCTTTGACTCCGTCGCTTCTTCGGAAATAACGGAGCAGAAAATAAATAGTAAATCAATAAAATCAATAATAGAAACGAACTAAAATCCGCCTATGGCATCGTCAGAAATATCGAAACAAACACCCCTGTCCCAAGATTTTGAACACGCGCGTTCAAAATCTTTCGAAGCCTTGCTGACTGATGTCTGCCATATCATTGATAGCGGTCTGCAACAGGCGTATCAGTCTGTCAATCAGACGATACTCAATACGTATTGGCTTGTGGGAAGACGTATCGTGGAGGATTAGCAACACGGCAACCGCCGTGCTGAGTATGGCAAACAGCAAATCAAGAACCTTTCTGAGGAATTGGTACCGCAGTATGGCACTTCCTATAACGAGAGGAACCTCTATCAATTCCGCAATTTCTATCTGGCTTTCAGCGATTTGGAAATTTTGAATACGCGTCTTCAAAATCTCAGTTGGTCGCTTTTTAGCCGCCTTCTCCGAATAGAGAATGAGCAAGAACGATTGTGGTATATGCAGGAGGCAGCCAACGAAGGTTGGAGTTTCCGCACGCTTGACCGCAACATCAACACACAGTATTTCCGTCGCATTCTGGCGATGCAGAAAGAAGGCATAGCTGTGCCAAAAGAGAAAGAGCAACCAAACAAGACGGAATTTATAAAGAATCCTATTGTCGCCGAGTTCCTGAATATCTCGCCCAATGCCAAACTTTATGAATCTGATTTGGAGAGTGCCATCATCGACAATCTGCAACAGTTCCTTATGGAATTAGGAAAAGGCTATGCTTTTGTCGGCAGACAGGTACACATCCGCACGGAGGAAAATGATTATTTCATAGACCTTGTTTTCTATAACTACATTCTGAAATGCTTTGTTCTTATTGATTTGAAGGCGGATAGATTGTCTTTCCAGGATGTGGGACAAATGGATATGTATCTGCGTCTGTATGATACATTGAAGAAACAACCGACTGACAATCCGACAATCGGTATTGTCCTTTGTTCGGAAACCAACGGCGATGTGGTACGTTTTTCCTCATTAGCCGACAACCCGCAGATGTACGCAGCCAAATATGAGTTATATCTGCCTACTCAGGAAGAATTAACCCGCGAGATAGAACGCAAGAAAGAAATCTATCGCATGCAAAAGGAGAATTAAATAATCGTCCCTCTCGAGCGGTGCTTCCGAGCACTTCGAAAAAGGAGAAAGAGAAATAAAGAAACAAATTAAATCAGCCTATGGCATAAAACAACAGACAAACAACATACATAAATAATAGCGTTATAAGCCAAACTTGAGTTTTTGAAACCTGAACAACTTCAAAAAACTTATTGTGAATCAAGCAAAAGCCTATTGACGCTCACGCTTTTGGCGTGGGCTTTTGCGTAGAATTTGATTCACAGGGTAAGTTCAGGACCTCAAAAACTCAAATGAAGCGAACAAAAGTTCACGCTCTTTTTATGCCCATATTATAAACAACCCTAAATATTAAATTATTATGAACACAAGAAATTTTTTTCTTAGTTTGTTGCTGTTGGTGACGGCAACATTCGTGAGCGGACTATTCGCTCAAAGTGCCGAAGAAGCGGCAAAGTATGGTCAGTTGCAAGAAATTCAAGTTCCGGCAGCAGGCAAGTTAGGTAAATTCATCAAGAAAGCCGATCCAAATGTAACGGCTCTTAAAATCTCCGGAGAAATCAACGAAAAGGACTTAGCTATCTTATTTAGTCTGCCAAACATTGCATACCTAGATATGAAGGATTCAAGACTTGTTGTGGGTAGGTATGATTATAAAGAAGGGAAAGAGAAGAAATGGGTTATTTTAGGCACTGGTGACTTCCTGTTAATGTATTCGAATACGTTAAAATTTTTGGCATTGCCAAGCAAAACAATGGAACTTATAATCCCTGACAACTATTTCTATTCACTGGATATGTTAGTTGTAGATGGAAGGTACAATATTACAGGTACAGAAACATCCCCTAACCGTTTTTTTACAAATTGTCCTGATTGCTCTCCCAAAAGATACACTCCCTCTAATATCACTTTTAAATGTGCAAAAATCCGTTCTGACAATTATTTACGTGGACATTATGGCGAAGGAGAAGATGCTCTGACCAAAAAACACAATAAAAATCGTGTTGGCTATATAATCGGAAATGAAGATAGAGAAGGTTATACGGATTATTATAGAAATAATATTAGTAGAGAGCAGCGAGATAAAGTACACACATTATTTATTCCTAACGAAAATGTACTCCAATTTTCGGTAGTAGAAAAGTTTGATCCGGAAGAGATTTTTATAGAATCTACCGGCAAAAAAATACTGAATAGATATGTTGGAGGTTCAAACGCAGATGTTAGTGGGTATGATGAGATAAGAGAGTATGCTTTTGCTAATTCAAGTGTAGTTACGGTTACTTTTGGGAATAATATCAAGAAATTACCACGTGGCTGTTTCTATAATTGCAAGTCTCTAACATCCATAAATATGCCCTCTGTTGAGGAGTTCGGTGAATATGCACTTGAAGGGGCTACATCACTCGCATTATCTGAATATGTATTATCTGCTAATGTTCAAGAAATTGATGTTACCAGTTTACCATCAAGTGTTAAGGTTATAAATCTTACTCAACACAAATATCCTCCCACACTCAATAACTATGAGCCTAAAAAGAAAGTATGGAAGTCTGGCGTTATATTTACTACAGACCACACCTTTATGGATCTGGGAGTATTATCGGATGTTGAATTCATTGTTCCAAAGGGTTCGTTAAAGAAGTATCAGATCGGTAACTGGAAATATCTTCATATAACGGAGGAAGGCGCACAAGATACTTATAGCTTCCAATTAGATAGTGTCGGTTCTCTCAAAAACTTCCTTACTGAAGATATCATCCCGAATATCAAAAAGCTTACTCTAAAAGGTGTTCTGGGAGAAACAGATTTCGAGTGGATTCGTAAATGTAAAAATCTAAAATATCTTGATATATCGAATTGCTTTACTTTTGAGGAGACACAAGCTGCCAAAGAAAGATACTCAGAGCAAGCAGGTTTCTGGAAAATGGTCGCAGCAGGTGTAGATGCCTCTCGCGAAATGAATCAACGTAAATATGATAATTGGGAGATGTCAACCGAAGAGGCAGTCCAAAGGGAAGCTGCTGCACGAATAGCAAAGAGCTTCTTACCGGAAACCCTGACCCCTGAAGAAATTGATCAAGCATTCGGTAAAGATAGAGTGATCTGGCGAAAAGAATGTTATTTCCCCGAATTTGCATTTGAGGGTTTATGTTGGTTAGAGCATATTGAATTTCCTCAAAAGTTTGTTGCGATAAATAAAGCCCTCTTTTCAAGTAAAGCAGAAATGCAACATCTTACGACCATTCACTTCTCAGAGGAAACAGCACTGCTTGGTGACTTTATATTCTCTGGTGCTTCTAACTTGAAAGAGATAAATATCCCTCGTGAACTGATGATTATAGGAAGAGGATGTTTTAAAGGATGTGCTATAGAAAAGGTTGATTTGACTAATACCAAAATCAAATTCTGGGTATTAACTACTAGAGAGATTATGGGCGTTCAATCATACGGCTTAACTTTAGACGCATTCTTTGATTGCCCTCTCAAAGAATTCCACTCCCCTAAAAATATTAAAGCTCCGGAAGGATGTGAGCGTTTAAGAGATAGTTCAATTGAAGATAGATACGGAGAATCTACAAGCCCAGTTGATAAACGCCTGAAGACTAATAATTCTAATCTGGTCAAATTGTATTTCTATTTTGAAGAGCCATTCTGTAGCGCTCAACATTTTGAAAACATTTATGGAAAGGCGAAGGAGATTCACATTCCGCGCGGTATGAAAGCTGCTTGGCGTGGATATTCAAATCTGATAGATGATATTGATTTATAACAAACATTCATATTTATTATGGCTAAAATCATTAATGTAAAAAGAGTTGAAACTGGCAGAACAGCTTTTGGTACTAATTATACCAAAGGCGACTATGTTGCTACAGAAACACATTTTATGGCAAAACTGGCAACTGGTGCAGTTGTCGAAATAACTAAAGCTATTATCTGGGCTTTGTCAGGTAGAAAAGGAGCTACAAGAGTATCTCAGAAAGACCTTGATTTATGTAGAGGCAAAGATTTAAAGATATAGATATGTGTGTGTAAGATTTCGATGGCGAGGACATTCATATAGAGTGCCCTCGCTTATGTTAAACTCGCCCATATCTTATTCTAAACAATCGTATACCTTTCAACTACCTTCTAAAAACCTTATATTTTAGGGACCCCAGAGTAAACCAAGCCATAGGCTGTTTGCTATGGGGAGAGCGGAGGCAGGAGTCGCTTTATCAATTAAGCGGAGCGGTATTGATCGTCGCAATCTCCTTGCCGAACGCGAATCTTAATAATCGTCCTCTCTCGCGCCTACCTGCTACACACGACACGTTGACGGGACGCTGTCGAGACGATAGACCGACAGGATACCGACGAGATACCGTGCGGAAATCTTAATAATCGGCAATAATTATGCGCATATAAAAAAGAGTGTGTACTATAACTCGCTTCTGCAGCGTGTAAATGAACGTAATATTTGAAATTTTTGTCAAAAGTACAAAAATATTTGCACATGTCAAAATCTTTTTGTAATTTTGTGCGCTAAATGCGGATTATGGCTCGAAATAAAATTGTATATAGCCTTCTATTATTGCTCTTGAGCATGGTTGCTTATGCCCAAGTGGGGACCAACAGCCCCTTTAGTCGTTACGGCTATGGTATGCTGAACGACAATAGCCCCGTAATATATAAAGGTATGGGCGGTGTCGGTATCGGTATGCGTTCTAATCGTGCCATTAACCCCTTACAGCCCGCCAGCTATACGAGCATTGACTCAATGACCTTCATGTTTGATGCTGCCGCACGAGTAGGCTGGAGCCGTTACCGCGATGCGAGTGGCGTGAAGAATAAAGGCGAAGGTAACCTTGATTACATTTCATTACAACTCCCGATTTGGAAACGCCATTTCGGACTGAGCTTGGGCTTACTGCCCTTTAGTAGCGTCGGCTACGACCTTACTTTTGCGGACGAGAGCATCGGACAGTCTGCGTATAAATACACCAAACGTTACTCCGGTGAAGGCGGTATCAGCCAGTTCTATATCGGTCTGGCAGGCAATATCGCTAACTGGGTGAGCCTCGGCTTTAATTTCCATTACCTCTTTGGTGATATCGGGAACGGACGACAACTCACTTTCCAAGATAGCAAGATAAGCGGTATGACGCGCGGCTCGTTGATGCAAGTCAGGGCGTGGAAATTTCGTTTCGGCGCACAAGTCTTTCACGAATTTGAGAAACACGCTTTCACGGTAGGTGCCATCTATGAGTACCAAAAACCGATGAACAATACCTATATCGAACTGAGTGAGACCTTTTTAGATACTATATCTGTTGTACGGGACGGCATGGTATTACCGCAAGTATGGGGTATCGGTTTGAGCTATGTTTGGGACAAACGATTGACAATTGGCATAGATTTTGAAGTGCAAGAGTGGGAGAAGGCGCGATTTATGCCGGGAACACCCTATGAGATTCAGTTCAATCAGATGAACCGCTATGCCTTAGGATTGGAATACCGGCATAATATGATGGGGCAGAATTATGCAGAGAGGATGAGTTGGCGCGCCGGTGTAAGTTACAAGCGTAGTTACATCCAATCACTCCCGATGCAGGAATGGAAGGCGTCAATCGGTATAGGTCTGCCGCTTAGAACAGTCGGAACGCAGTTCAATATCTCGGTAGAGTATATCCATCGCGGAGCCATAAACAGCCTGCGCGAAAATGGACTGCAAGTAACTTTCGATGCCGCTATACGAGAGATGTGGTTCTTTAAGAGGAAAATCTGATAAACAATAATTGATATGAAAACAAGAACGTTGATTGCTTTAGCACTTTGTGCAGCAGTACCTGCTTTGGCAGCAGCTAAAAAGCCTAAAAAAGTAGAAACTCCTGAGGCTCCCGCAATTGAGTTGGAGGAAAGTACCGAAGAGGAGGAAACTCCCGTCATCACCCAAGAGTGTATGGCAGATTTCAGTATTGCGCATACCAATATCAAGATCAAGAACTTTGCCGACGCTAAAGACCCTTGGTACCGCTGCTTCAATACCTGCCCGAACTACCACCGCTCTATCTACTCCGATGGTGCTAAGTTATATGCTTGGATGTTTGAGCAAGCCGCCGGAGACGAAGCCAAGAAGGCTGAACTCCGCCGCGAGATTATCCGTATGTACAACCAAGCGCTTAAGTGGATTGTCAATGACCCTAAATATACCCGTGCAGACATTTTAGCGGATAAGGGTATTGCCTATTACAACTATTTTGAGCAAGATAGCATTAAATTGCCCGCATACGGGTGGTTAAAAGAGAGTTTGGACCTGAGCGGCAAAAAGGCCGGTATCGCAGCTTTGAGCACCTTCTTTGAGGTGAGCTACGATGTCTATAAATCCAACCCTGCTGAGTATCAAGACCAGTTCATGAACGACTACTCCCGTGTAACCACCTTATTAGGCGAATTGGCGGCTGATAAAGAGAACAAGAACTCCTCTTACGCTGCTGCCGCAAAGACGCGCGTGGATCAACTCTTCACCGTTTCCGGTGCTGCTTCTTGCGAGAAACTGGATGCGTTGTACGCCAACTATGTAGCACTGAATAAGTCTGATTTGGCCAAACTCAACACCCTGCTGAGCCTCTACCGTATTGCTAACTGCACGGAGAGTGATGTTTATTTCGCTGCCGCAGAGGCTGTTCACCAATTGAGCCCCAGTGAGGAATCTGCTGCCGGTTGCGCCGCAATGTCTATGAAAAAAGGTGACTGGGAAGGTGCTGTAAACTATTACCTCCAAGCTGTTACCCTTGATCAATCCAGCGACAACAACTCCGCGGACCGCGCTAAATACCTCTTCCGTATAGCCTACGTTTATTTCGATAAACTGCATAACTACCCGCAGTGCCGCGCATACTGCCGTCGTAGTCTGGGCGAAGACCCCGCACAAGGCGGTTGCTATATCCTGATTGGTTCCGCTTACGCTTCCTCACAGCCTTACAGCTCTTCTGAGATGCCTGCTGCCAAGGCGGCTATCATGAACAAAACCGTTTATTGGGCTGCTGTGGACCAGTTCGTTAAAGCTAAACAAGCAGACCCCTCTGTAGAAGCTGATGCCAATAAGATGATTGCGCAGTACAGCAAGTATTTCCCGACTAAAGAAGAGATTTTCGACCTGCCTAATGAATTGGGTGGTGAGACCTTTACCGTCGGTGGTTGGATCGGAGAAACAACCAAAGTTCGCGCCGCGAAATAATTGGTGCATCGGTTGCACCTATTGGATGATCTGAGCACTTGAAGATTCAGTTGAGAGTCCATATAAGTATGATAGTTGTCATCGTCATTAGTTTGGCGATGACGGCTTGTCATAAGACGGTCTTACGAACAGGCGCAATAACAGACAGAAGTGCTATGCCCGCTCTTGATGCTGAGCAAGTAACGACGCTTATCTCTGACTCCGGGGTTGTGCGCTACCGCGTCAAGGCGGAGCGATGGCAAGTCTTTGACAAAGCTAATCCGCCATATTGGGAGTTTGATAACGGGATTTATTTAGAGCGTTTTGACGAAGAGCAAAACATTGACGCATGGCTCCAAGCGGATTATGCGTATTACGATGAACAAGCGCAGATATGGCATCTCATCGGCAATGTACACGCCAAGAACCTTGAGGGAGAAGAGTTCGACACACCTGAAATCTATTGGGACCAAAAGACCGAAAAAGTCTATAGCGATACTACAATTGTCATCACCCGCGAAACCTCTATTATCAGAGGTGTGGGCTTTGATTCCAACCAATCATTGACTAAATATACTATCCGGAAACCGACCGGAGTAATTCCTATAAGAGATGAATAAATTACTGATTTCCCATGTTGCCCTCATCACAGGTGCTGCCCGTGGCATAGGCAAGCAGATTGCCTTGCAGTACGCTATAGAGGGTTGCGACATCGCTTTTACTGACCTTGTTATAGACGAAACTGCGCTCAAGACAAAGGCGGAGATAGAAGCATTAGGCGTGCGTTGTTGCGCCTATCAAGCTGATGCTGCGTCCTTCAGCGAGACAGAGCGTGTCGTCCAAGAGGTGCTTGCCGCCTTCGGGCAGATAGATATATTGGTCAATAATGCCGGCATCACCAAGGACGGTTTGATTGTGCGCATGAGCGAGGCACAATGGGATAGCGTCATCAATGTCAACCTCAAGTCCGCTTTCAACTTCATACACGCCGTCGCACCCGTCATGATGCGGCAGCGGCGCGGCTCCATCATCTCTTTGGCATCGGTGGTAGGACTGACCGGCAATGCGGGACAAGCGAATTATAGCGCCTCTAAAGCTGGTATTATTGCCCTCACGAAAACAACGGCTAAAGAGTTGGGCGCACGCGGCATTCGCGCGAATGCTATTGCCCCCGGATTTATCATGACCGACATGACGGCTAAATTGCCGAAGGATAAACTGGACGAGTTTGTCAGCATGGTGCCTCTGAAGAGAGGCGGTACGCCCGACGAGGTCGCTAAAGTTGCGCTATTCCTCGCCTCGGAGATGAGTTCTTATGTCAGCGGACAAGTTATTCAAGTAAATGGAGGAATGAACGGATGAAATATTACTTTCAACGAAAAGTAGCCTATCAACATGTGGATATGAGCCGCAAACTAAGGCTCTACACCCTTGAGAATTATCTTTTGGAGATTGCCGGCGAAGTGGCAGACCAAATGGGCTTTGGCATTAAGCAACTCTATCCCCGTAACCTGACATGGATATTGACGCACCTCAATCTGGAGATAGACTATCTGCCAACGCACGAGGAACTGTTGGAGTTCGAGACTTGGATTGAGACTAATGCCCATATGCTCTCTATCCGCGATTTTAAGATATACCGTATCATAGAAGGGGGTGAGAAGGAGCTGATCGGGCGTGCCAAATCCGTTTGGGCAGTCTTAGACCTTACCAGTCGCGCTATCGTCAATGTCTTTGATGATGCAATGTTTGAGGGTGCTATTGACGGGGAAGTGTTGGATATCGAGCGCGCCCCGAAACTACTGCCCATGGACCGTCTTAAGGCGACTATGCCTGACGCTGTCTATGGTGAAGCGGAGCAGCAGGTTCGCTATTCCGATATGGATTATAACGGACACTGCAATAGCTGCAAGTATCTCGAGATGATGATTAATGCCGCTATCCCTGTACTGCAAGTGCCCTTGAGGTTGGACATCAATTACCAAAAAGAAATAGGTCTCGGTGCCCATGTGCGCGTGCTCTATGCCGTAACCGAGCACGAAACGCAGTACCGGATTGTCGATGAAGAGGGGCATACTTCTGCCGCTGCACGCATCGCAACAAAGGGATAAAAAGAAAGAGCCGCTTCGCAGCGGCTCATTTTCCCAAGGTATTAGTCAATTTAAAGGTACAAAAAAGATTGTGATGTTTTGATTTCAAGTGCAAAATTATAAAATATATTTCACATGTGCAAATCTGCACGCCATGTTTTTTAACATATTTTCTCTATAACGCATTGAGAGCTACAATATTGGGAGACAATTCCACTACCTCAAGATTTTCCATTTTGTCGCCATTTATGCACAATTTAAGCAACGTCTGCACTTTTTGCCACCCCTGTTTACCTGCAGCACCAGGGTTTATGGTGAGCATTTCCCAGACGGGATCGTACTGAACTTTGAGGATATGGGAGTGCCCCGAGACAAAGAGTTGAGGTGTCTCTCGTTTGAACATCGGTAGCAACCACGGGTTATAGTGCCCGGGGTAACCGCCGATATGTGTCATGAGGACGTTAACTTCTTCCACCTTAAAGCGATAAAACTCCGTAAGACTGTATCTGATATCCCCGCTGTCGATATTACCATAGACAGCACGAGTGGGTTTGAACTGACGCAACTTATTGAGCACTTCCATAGTGCCGATGTCTCCGGCATGCCATATCTCATCACAGTCCTTGAAATGCTCAAACACACGCTTATCCAAATAGCCGTGCGTGTCCGATAATATGCCTATATGCGTCATGGCTTACGGTCCAATGCAAAGATAGTTACTATGACACCGATGACGGCGATAGACAGGAAATATAGCATATCCCGAAGGTCTATCACCCCGCGGCTGAGCGATGTGTAAAAGTCCTGCATACTGACCCAGTAGAGCACAAAGGAACTTAAAGCCCCTAAGATGTATGCCACTATTTGGTTAAGCGTAAAAGATGACATCACAAGACCGATGCCCAAGAACGCACTGCTCAACAGAATAAGCCCTATGAACGACCCGCAGAACTGCGCCGTATCTATATTGCCGATGGGCTCTGCAATATAACTGACAATAAAGTAGTGAATGATATTGGGCAATAAGCCTATCAGCATCAGCGTCCATGCGGCTAAGTACTTGTCCGTGACGATGCGCCAAAGAGGGTAGGGTTTAGTCCGCAATAGTTCCCACATGCCACTTTGCTTATCTTCCGCAAAGAGCCGCATCGTCAGGGCAGGGCATAGCAGTATCATTAGCCATGGAGACAACTCAAACAGACCATCTACCTGACTATAACCTGACTCGACGATATTATATTGTCCGGGAATAACCCATAAGAACAGGCTGATGCCGATAAGATACAGCCCGATAACAATATACGCTACCGGCGTCGTGAAATAATATGCTAATTCTCTCTTATACACCTTAATGCTTGACTTCAATATTCTTGTTCACCGGTGTTTTGGGGAAGAAGAGCCAGAAGAGAATTGCTACTACCAATGCGTAAGCGGCAAAGATATACCAGAAATCCTGCCAACCGCCCCATTGATTCATTGCCGCTTGGTGGATACCATCTAAGGTTTCTACATCTACAATGGCTTCCCAATTGATGTGCCCGAACTCGTCACGCACAATGCCTAACGCAGCCCAGTCGAATTGTGGAACAACCTTATTGAACACCGCCTGAGCCGTCAGTGTGCCCACGGTAGCACCTAAGCCGTTGGTCATCATCATAAAGAGACCTTGAGCACTGGAGCGAATGGAGGTATCGGTCTCTTGGTCCACATATAGCGCACCGCTGATATTGAAGAAATCAAACGCGAAGCCATATACGATACAGCTTAAGATGAATAGCCACACACCGCCACCCGGGTTACCCATGCCGAAGAAGCCAAATCGTAGCACCCATGCAAACATCGCCATCAGCATCACATTCTTGATGCCGAAACGCTTGAGAAAGAACGGGATGGCCAAAATGCACAGCGCTTCACAGATTTGTGATATAGAAATCAGAATATTGGAGTGCTGCACTCCAAAGGTATTGGTCCACTCGTGGAAGTACTCAAACGAGCCTAAGAACGGGTTAGCATAGCCATTGGTAATCTGCAAACTGAAACCCAACATGAACGAGAAGATGAAGAACAGTGCCATCTTCTTTTGCTTAAAGAGACTGAAAGCCCGTAGGCCTAAGGCATCAATAATAGATTCCTTCTCGCTGCTGCCTTTGATTGGACAAGCAGGCAGGGTCAGCGCGTACATCGCCAACACCAAACTGAGACCGCCGCTTACCACAAACTGCCATGGGGTTGCTTGAAAACCCAATATATCAACACACCACATTGACAGAATGAAACCTACCGTACCGAATACCCTTACCGGCGGAAAATCCTTGACGGTATCCAAGCCCGCTTCAATGAGTGCGTTGAACGCTACGGAGTTGGTCAAGGCTATCGTCGGCATAAAGAATGCCACACTCAAGGTATAGAGTGTGAAGAGCGTTACAAAATCTACGCCCGCACCGGCACCGAGTGCGTACCAGCCTGCTGCAATCATAAAGGCACCTGCCATTAGATGGCAGAGACTATGCACTTTTTGGGCTTCCATCCAGCGGTCTGCCACTATACCCATCAACGCGGGCATAAAGAGGCTAACTACGCCTTGGATAGAGTAAAACCAACCGATATGACCTGCCATACCGTGCGTGGCAAGATAACGCCCCATTGAGGTAAGGTAAGCCCCCCAAACGGCAAACTCGAGGAAGTTGAAGAGAATTAATCTCAGTTTAATGTTTTTCATAATGTTATTGTGTTTGTTATTTGGTTTCTAGTATCCTAGTTCTCCTGGTTCCCTGGTGTCCTGGTCTCCTGGTATTCCGGTGTCTTAGAACTCCGAGGTGAAGTGGAACGTGATATGCTTATAGTCATTCTGAGCCATATTGAGCACATAGGCGCTGTCTGCCATAAAGACATCGCGACCTTCCTTGTCAAATGCCATATATTGTGCCTTGCGCTGCTTAAAGAGCTTGAGTTCCACTTCATCGTCAGACTCTATCCAGCATGCTTTGTACATGGACATATTCTCCCACCGGCACTTGGCGTTATACTCGTGCTCTAAACGGTACTGGATGACCTCAAACTGCAGTTGCCCTACAGTGCCGATTATCTTCCGACCATTGAGTTGACTCACAAAGAGCTGCGCCACACCTTCGTCCATCAACTGTCGAACACCTTTGTCTAACTGCTTTTGCTTCATCGGGTCAGCGTTCTCGATGTACTTGAACATCTCCGGCGAGAAGGAGGGCAATCCTTTGAAGTGCAGTTGTTCACCGGCGGTGAGCGTATCGCCTATCTTGAAGTTACCGGTATCGGGCAAACCGACTATATCACCGGCAAAAGCCTCATCAACAGTCTCTTTCTTCTGCGCCATGAAACAGGTCGGTGCACTGAAACGCATCTGCCTGCCTTCGCGGACATGGGTGTAATAGGTGTTACGCTCAAAACGTCCGGACACAATTTTGAAGAAGGCAATGCACGAGCGGTGATTGGGGTCCATGTTGGCGTGTATCTTAAAGCAGAAGCCCGTGAACGCTGCCTCGTAAGGATCAACCTTACGCTCCATGGCCTCAACGGGACGGGGACTGGGAGCATTCTCCACAAAGAAGTCCAACAACTCTTGTACGCCGATTGTTTTATAAGCAGAACCGAAGAATACCGGTGCCAAGTCCCCGCGTAGATACGCCTCTTTGTCAAAGAGCGGATAAACGCCGTCAATCAGTTCCATCGCTTCTTGGTTCTTGGCGCTCATCTTGACGGGGCGGTCACTGAGCTTAAAGACCGACTCAAAGTCTAATCCCTGCCCGTTGGCCCATGTCACGGGCGTCACGTTGATTCCCAATTCCTGCTCCACATCGTCCATCAAGTCGAATGGGTCTTTGCCCTCGCGGTCCATCTTGTTCATGAAGATCATCGCCGGTGTCTTGCGCATACGGCAGACCTCCATCAGTTTGCGTGTCTGTGCTTCAACACCTTTGGCACTGTCGATGACGATGATTACGCTATCTACGGCAGTCAGCGTCCTAAAAGTGTCTTCCGCAAAGTCTTGGTGCCCCGGTGTGTCAAGGATATTAATGTGGTATCGGTTGTAGTCAAACCCCATTACTGAGGTTGCCACCGAGATACCCCTTTGTTTCTCTATCTCCATCCAGTCCGAGGTCGCCGTCTTGCGTATCTTATTGGATTTTACGGCACCGGCAACGTGAATGGCACCGCCGTAGAGCAGCAGTTTTTCGGTCAGCGTCGTTTTACCGGCATCAGGGTGCGAGACAATCGCAAAGGTCCTGCGCCGCTGTATTTCATCAACGTAATTTGGCATTGAACTTCGTCTCAAAGGTTGCTTGTAATCGACTCATGATGGACTCAATCTGCTTATCTTTCAGCGTGTCTTCCTCGTTCTGTAGGATAAAGGAGAGGGCATAGCTCTTTTTGCCGGGCAGTAGGTTCTTGCCTTCATAGACATCAAAGAGATATACATCCTTTAGGTACTTATGTTCGGTTTCAAATGCAGCTTTACGGAGGTCGGCGAACAGCACATTATTGTCCACCAATAGCGCAAAGTCGCGCTTTACTGCCGGGAACTTAGGAAGGTCTTTGATGACAGGCTTATACTGTTTACGCTGTTTCATCAGTGTTTTCCAATAGAGGTCGGCATAATAAACGGGAGTGTCAATGTCGAACTGCTTGAGTAGTTTAGGATTGACGATCGCCATATAACCGAGGCTTACGCCGTTGGCGGTTTTCAAGACAAGACCATCTGTGAAGCAGTTGGCTATTCCGCAGCAGCGTTCGCCGTCAGGGTCTATCGCCGGCTCAAGAATAAGCTTATCGACGGCAATCCCCAATCGTTTCAGCACCATATTGACATAGGCGTGCAGGCGGTAGAAAGAAGTCCTTGTTGTTGCTTGTACCCAGGACTCAGGGGCTTTATTGCCGGTCAACCATAGACCCAAGTGCATCTCCTCACCATATGCTGACGTGGCGGCCGGCGCGTCGCCGGTGACAGCATGGGCAGTAGCCGAAGCGTCTGTGCAGCCTTGTTTCGCGGCGTTGCTGACACTGTCGTCATGCCAGTAGCAGTTGCCGAACTCGTAAAAACTCAGGTCATCGTTTTTCCTGTTGACATTGCGCTGAATGGATTCAAGACCGCCAAAGAGCAGGGTCTGACGCATCACCGAGAGGTCTTGGCTTAAGGGGTTCATTATTCTGACACAAGTCTCTGACCATGAGCCATTTTGATAATACGCGGCTTTGGTGAGGCTGTTGTTCATAATCTCGTTAAAACCCTGTGCGGTCAGCTGTTCGCTCACTTTGCGCTGTTCTGCGACGGGGTTGGGCTTCGGGTTGAAGGAGAGGTTGGTGTTCACCTTGTCGGGGAACTCTACGTTGTTGTAGCCGTAGATCCGCAGGATGTCTTCGACCACATCGCACTCTTTGCGCACATCCACGCGGTAGCGCGGTACGCGCAACTCCCAGCAGTCACCATGCTTGGCGACTATCTCTATCTCTAATGCTTTCAGGATCGTCTCAATCGTCTCCTCGCCGATAGCCTTACCGATCAGGCTGTTCACCCTCTGAATATCAATCGTCACATCCCACGCCTCTGCCGTGGCGGTAGCGGCACGGCAGTCTGCCACCTCCATACTTATTTCGCCACCTGCCACCTCTTGTATCAATAGAGCGCAGCGTTGCAGGTTATAGAGTGTCTGATTAGGGTCACAGCCGCGCTCATAGCGGAAGGAGGCGTCTGTGTTCAGACCGTGCCTGCGCGCAGTCTTACGAATCACTACCGGGTCGAAATAGGCACTCTCCAAGAACACGTTCTTCGTCTCTTCCGTTACACCGCTATTGAGACCGCCGAACACACCCGCAAGGCATAGCGGACGGGTCTCGTCGCAAATCATCAAATCGCGGTGATCCAAACTACGCTCTACGCCGTCTAAGGTCACGAACTTCTGCCCTTCATCCGCACGCTTAACGATGATATGGTGACCGCCTATCTTGTCCGCATCAAAACTGTGCAGGGCTTGACCCATCTCGAATAGTACAAAGTTCGTCACATCAACGACGTTGTTGATGGACCTGACACCTATGGCGTTCAAGGCTTTGCGTAGCCACTCCGGAGATTCTTTCACCGTCACACCCTGTATGCTCACACCTGTATAACGCGGACAAGCTTCCGAATCCTCTACCGTCACTTCTATCGGCAAATTATGGTTCTGCACCTTGAACGCATCAACCGAAGGTTTATGTAATTCGTAATTCGTAATTCGTAATTCTGCACTGTGTGCAGCATAGTACGCGTGCAGGTCACGCGCTACACCGTAATGGGAGGCAGCGTCATTGCGGTTTGGCGTGATATCCATCTCAATCACCCAATCATCTTCAACGTGAAAATACTCTTTTACCGGCAATCCTACGGGTGTATCGGCCGGTAAAACCATGATGCCTGCATGGTCAGTGCCCACACCTATCTCATCCTCTGCGCATATCATGCCGAAAGACTCTTCGCCGCGGATCTTACCTTTCTTAATAACGAAGGACTCTTCTCCTTGGTAAAGCACGGTGCCAATTGGGGCGACAATCACTTTCTGCCCAGCTGCCACATTCGGCGCACCGCACACAATCTGTATCGGCTCTTCACCGGCAGCTATACGCGTTTGGGTGATGTGCAAGTGGTCCGAGTTCGGGTGAGGAATGCACTCTACCACTTCACCCACCACCAAACCTTCCAGACCACCGCGGATCGTTTGGATCTTTTCTACTGTACCTACCTCAAGACCTATTGAGGTCATAATCTTAGCTACTGTTTCGGCGTCATCTTTCAGGTCGATATACCTCCGTAGCCAATTGTAAGAAACATTCATATCTTTTATTAATCTTTATTTATCGTAAATGCGTGCAAAGATACATAAATTTTTTGACTTGTGCAAATAAAAATGCAAATTTTCCGGATTTCAACCAAAAGCTGCCGCAACGGCAGTGTTAGCGACGCTACGAAGCTCTAGCTGCACAGACCGGCTTGACACCGATGTCGGCAACGCAGTGGAGCAAAGGGGCAGTGACCGCAGGGGGGGGCCAAAAATCTTCTCAATAATAAATGCTAAATTCGTTAATTATCATTCAATCAAAAGTGCTTTATCTCTCAGCAAAGTTTGCTGAATTGTGCGTTTATTGTCCGTTTATTGTGCGTTTATTGTCCGTAGTGGTCCCGTTGTGGTCCCGTTACAGGAAGCATGATTTAACTATAATTTTAGGTATCGGATAGGGGGGGGATGCTATATGAGATATCAGGTTGTCATATCACCACGCAAAGATATGACTATTTTGTGTACTACGCAAATAAAAAGTGCATTTTTAGTGACAATATTTTGATTTGTATAAACGCAATGGGAAAGTATAGTTCTGTCGCAAAAAATACTCCAGGTGGGTAAAGAAGAGCTTGCATTTAAAGCGGAGGAATTGGATAGAGTAAACATATATTTGGAAGTGTGTGGGGGCAAAGACCAAGTGGTAGGCAAACAAAAAAAGTCCACTTAGCCGTGGACTTTAATTGTCAAATCAACCAATTTTCTTATTTTACTAAATATCCCGTTGCAGATCCTGCATGATAGACTGTGTCTAAACAGGAAAATATGCTATCTGACTTCGGGAATAATGTGTTATTCTGGTCTGGATTCAACCAAATGCCGGAAAGATTTGTGTCAAATGTTGATTGCTCCGCAATTTCTATGTCTTTTTGCAAATACCACTCAATATATGTTCGTGTACTATAGCGGCTACAACTTCGTAAATCAAGCAAGAACTCGGTTGAATCTTCATATTCAGGTGCATACCAATATAAATTACCCCCTTCTTGCACATAGTTTGCCAATTTCATGATTTGGGTAGAAGAGTTTATTCTATCCTGCTGGTTCTTTTTAATTGTAGAAGGCATCTTTCTTCCGTAAAATGCACACAAAGCAAGCATGAGTAAAAGTGCCCAATACGGTTTCAAGTACTCCTTACAATAACAAATTATGGCTGTTAAAGCAAGCAATACTCCGATATTATAATAATATACAAAGTCCAAGTGTAAAAATGCCGTTCCGCAGAAATAGGCAAAAGCAGCCAATAGAAATGAATCAGCATAGAGATATGGTTTCTTATTTCTGAATACATCCCATATACGAATACAAAGAAAGATTATTGCTACCCAATAAATCTTATGAGCAATGAAAAGCCTAAATGCGTTGTAAAAGATTGATGTCTCCGTATGATGTCCGTAGAAATGCGTTGCTCTCGGTAACACTATAACTGCATATAGGAAGAGGAATAGCAATCCACTTGCCACCAATAATCCATTAAACCACTTCTTATTTTGGGATAGATTTTTATAATTGAATAACAATGAGCAGGCTCCGTACGCGACAGGAATGACGCAAATATTTTCGTAACAATAACAAATATATGTTACAGCCAATATAGCAGGTATTCCCCAACCCCAATGTTCTGTATCTTCAAATTTAAATGTACAAAGGATAAATACCGCTAATAGCATGAAAACTATCCACATACCGGTGTAACAAGTTACAAACTCAGGATAGACGCGAAATACAGCAATCGCTACAAAGCAGAATGTTATACTATATTTCCATGCGGCAGAATAGTTCTTTAGTACATGTAATCCAGTAAAAGCTAGGCACGTAGCTAAAATACATAAGGCAACTGCTTGTAAGATATAATGTGCCTCTGCGGATATTTGTCCGTCTCCAAACAAGAGCAATACATTGTACAGATTATATGCAAACGGATAAAATCTACCATAACTATCAATCATTCCGTCAAAGCCAAGTGGAGAAAATGCTTTTCCCATGCCTGTCGTACCATACACAATTGCCTCATCCCCAAAAAGCCATGCGGCATTGTGAACCATGAAAAAACTACATCCAGCAAGGAGTGCGACGAAAGCAGACCAAAATATGGTTGCTGAAATAACTTGTTCTTTTTTCATTTTATATATTCTTTTCAATTATATATCTTGGACGGCGTTTAACCTCTTTATAAATTTTGCCGATGTATTCGCCTAATATACCAACCGACAATAGGAGCATTCCTCCAATAAACCAAACAGAAAATAACAAAGAAGACCATCCTTGTACAACGCTACCTCTAAACCATGCAATAATAATGTAAATCATCTCTGCAAATGATAAAAGTACACATATAAAGCCTATTGCACTAATCCATCTTAAAGGTTGCACAGAGAAAGAGGTTATTCCGTCTGCCGCAAAGTTGAGCATTTTGCTGAGTGTGTATTTACTTTCGCCAGCAAAACGTTCTTTTACATCGAAGTGCACCTCTGTTTCTTTAAACCCGATAGTACGCACTAATCCCCGAATGAAAATATTGCGTTCCGGGTATGAAACGAGTGCTTTGAGTGCTCGATTGCTAAGTAGCCGATAGTCAGCATGATTCTTGATTACATCTACTCCCATGCGCTGCATCAAACGATAGAATCCTAAAGCTGTTTGTTTCTTAAACCATCCGTCAGTAGCTCTGTCATTTCGTACACCATAAACAACATCATAGCCTTCGTGGAATTTTGCCACCATATCACCTATTGAATGAATGTCATGCTGCAAATCTGCATCCATAGAAATAACCGCATCAGCCTGATCTACTGCCATTTCATAACCTGCCCATAGTGCAAATTGATGTCCAACATTATGCGCTAATTTCAGTCCATGAATACGGTTGTCGACTGTATGCTGGGACTCAATAATAGGCCATGTATTGTCCTTGCTACCATCATCCACATACAGAATAGACCATTCGGCAATGCTGTTCTGTACTTGCAGATTATCAAGCACCTCTGTTAATTGTCGTGTCGTTTCATGCAAAACGAGTTCTTCGTTATAGCACGGTATAACCATCATTAGTTTCATATTGTTAACTTTGAAAATGTTTAGACTTAAAAACAAATCGAACCAATAAGAAATTTATTGGTATAACTATGCAGAATACCGGAATCGGAGCCCATGCTTCTGACACTCCGAGCCACAAAAAGAAATTAAGGAATATAAGATGAAGCAGATAATTCACTCCGTGCGACAGAGCAAATCCGATTCCTCTTTTGACAGATGTTTTCTCCTTGAAGGTAAAATGCGCAGAGAGGTAGAAATTACATAGCCATGAAATGACATAACCAATTGAATAAGCAATATTAGTATATAACTTCTCATCTTCGCCAATATCGTTCATCCATACTAACAGCATATATATGCCATAGTGAATGCCCGTTGCAATAGTACCTACTATCGCAAACCGTATAAACTCATGCGTTTTAGGATGTTTAATGACCGATTTTATTATTTCTATAAAGTTCATTTGTGTATGTTATGGCGGGGCATAAGAAAAGCGTGAACTTTCGTTCGCTTCATCTGATTGTTAGAGGTCTTCGACTACCTTCGTAATTCAAATAAATGCACGGAAAACTCACGCCAATAACGTGAGCATTAAAAAACCGTACTTGAATTACGAATTGATTTTTAGAAAGTGTCGAAGTTTCTAACAATCAAGTTTGGCTTATAACGCTATTCTTCCCCTCGCCAGGGGAGATATGTCAACTAAAATTTATTGCAAAATTTTTACGCGGCAAAGATACAACATTTTTTTTATGTATGCAAATTTATGTGCAGAATTTATGCAAATGGGCAATTTTTTTTGCATATATCAAAAAAAAGCATTATTTTTGCGACCCTAATTGGAAGAAAACAATGCAATACGTTGCGACAATAGGATTTTTTGACGGTGTACACCGTGGTCATAAATACCTCTTAGACAGATTGAAGGCGGAGGCAACCAGCCGCGGTATGCGCTCAGCGGCTGTGACCTTTGATGTGCATCCTGAAACGGTGCTCCATCACCGTGAGAAACGCTTACTGAGCACGCTTGATGAACGACTTTCACTATTGAAAAGTACGGGGGTCGATGAGATAATGGTCTATCCCTTTGAAGATATACAGGACCTGACTGCGGACGCGTTCATGGAGGTTCTGTACGCACGAGGCGTACAAGTGCTGCTCATGGGCTATGACCACCGCTTCGGTCGCCGCCGGCGCGTCGCCGGTGACAGCAACGCCACGGAGCTCGGCTGCACAGACGCCGGGACTGCCGCCACGGCAGCGGCAGTAGAGATTGTCAAGGTGCAGGAATTAGCCGGTGAGCACGTATCTTCCTCCGCTATACGGAAAGCTTTGGTGATGGGCGAGATAGAGAAAGCCAATGAGATGTTAGGATACTCTTACAGCCTGACCGGCGAGGTCGTGCACGGCAACGGGATAGGGCAGTCTATCGGTTTTCCGACCGCTAATATAGCCCTGCCCGCCAATAAACTGCTACCCGCCGAAGGCGTCTATGCCGCTGCCGTGGCGGCAGTCCCGGCGTCTGTGCAGCCTATAGACGAGTTCCGCAGCGTCGCCGACACTGGTGTTACACCAGCGGTGGTGAATATCGGCAAGAATCCGACGGTGGGGGGAAAGGCGATGACCGTTGAGGTGCATATAGTCGGTTATAGCGGCAATCTATATGGGCAGATACTGACAATAAAACTGCTCCATCGCTTGCGCGGGGAGCAGAAATTCAATTCTTTAGAGGAATTACGCACGCAGATTCAACAAGACATTCTACGGATAGATAATAACTGATGAGTAGGGATTCCTTTCTCCGTTATCGCTTCCAACTTGACTCTCCCCGAACAATGTATAAGCACCTCTTTGTTCATTAAGAGCCCCACATGAGTTACTGCCGTGGCGGCAGTCCCGGCGGCTGTGCAGCCGGCAGTGGCAGTGTGGCAGTGCCCGAAGAATGCAAGATCTCCGCTTTGGGCTTCTTTGAGGGACGGAACTAATTCACCTTGTTTGGCTTGCTCGGAGGCATTGCGCAATAAACGGCGGTCAAAGAGCTTCATGATGATCTGCGTAAACCCCGAACAATCCATTCCCATGGCATTACGACCTCCCCATAGATAGGGCGTATTGAGCATGAAGCGACAAACACGTTGAAGATTAGCCTCATTGAGCTCCAATGGCGCGGTGATAACCATTGTTGGATCTATCTTGAACGACACACCTAAGAGGGAGAAATGACCGTCCTTATAGGCGGGTAGGGAAGTGCCGATACTCAAGGGAATAGTGTGACCGTTATTCTCACTCACCGCATACACGATAGGAAACGCTACCACTGCCGCTGGCGTGACGCCGGTGTCGGCGACGCTGCGGAGCTCGTCTGCTGTGGCGGTAGAGATCATCTTGCGGTCAGCCCAACCGACTTGACCGTCATAATCATTGCGGATATGCACCCAGCGATCGGTGTATTCGAGAATCTCTACCGTCTCGCCGAAGAGCAATTGCGTCGTCTGCTCCGACTGCTCGCGAGGAAGAGCTCTGACGGGAACAACGGAATGAAGTATAATAGCCTTATTTAACATAGGTGAATTGCTTTTTAATCAGGGAATTGCATAAGATATGCTTTGATGAAGGCGTCTAAATCGCCGTCCATCACGGCATTGACATTGGAGGTCTGGTAATTGGTGCGATGGTCTTTTACCCGCCGGTCGTCAAATACATAGGATCGTATCTGGCTGCCCCATTCAATCTTCTTCTTTCCCGCTTCCACTTGGGCTTGGGCTTGACGACGTTTCTCCATCTCTATCTCATAGAGTTGGGAACGCAAATGCCGTAGGGCATTCTCTCTGTTCTTAGGCTGGTCGCGCGTTTCGGTATTCTCGATAACAATCTCATCGGGCTGACCGGTCAGTTGGTTGATAAACTTATAGTGCAACCGTACTCCAGACTCGACCTTATTGACGTTCTGTCCGCCGGCACCGGATGAACGGAACGTGTCCCAACTGATACCGGCAGGGTCGATATTGATTTCAATTGAGTCATCGACAAGGGGGACTACAAAGACAGAGGCAAATGAGGTCATTCGCTTGCCCTGTGCATTGTAGGGACTGACACGCACAAGGCGATGAATACCGTTCTCGGACTTCAAATAGCCATAAGCCATATCGCCCTCTATATTAAAAGTGACGGTCTTGATACCCGCCTCATCGCCTTCCTGGTAGTTGGCGATAGTGACTTTGTAATCATGTTTCTCGCAATACCGTTGGTACATGCGCATCAGCATGGACGCCCAGTCTTGCGCTTCGGTTCCGCCGGCACCTGCCACTATCTTCAAGACCGCAGGCATAGCGTCTTCCTCGTGCGAAAGCATGTTCTGCATCTCTAAAGATTCTATTCGCTCTAACGCGTGATTGTAGGCAGTGTCCACCTCTTCCTCGCTCACCAACTCTTCCTTGTAGTAATCAAAGGCTAACTGCAACTCCTCCATCGCACTCGCCACCGCTTCATAACCGCTTATCCACCGCTTGAGACCATTGACCTTACGCATCTGCGCTTCCGCCGCTTTGGCATCCTGCCAAAAATCCGGGTCTTGGGTCCTCATCTCTTCTTCTTTCAACTGCTCACGCTTCTCCTCTATATGGAGGTACACAAATAAGTGCTCTTTGCGTTGCTGCAACTCCTTCAATTGTTCAAGTGTAATCATAAATGCTGAATTTGCCGCAAAAGTAGCAAAAAATTTGGATATCTCCAAAAAAAAGTGTATTTTTGCCTCGATTTTTAATGTATTACTTATGTCACAAGCATTGCAGACGCTCATTTTGCTCTTTCTGTCGAACATCATGATGACCTTGGCGTGGTATGGTCACCTCAAGCTTGCAGAGTTCAGTTGGTTCCGTTCATGGCCATTGATTGCCGTTATTATCTTCAGTTGGGGAATCGCTTTCTTCGAATATTGCCTCCAAGTACCGGCTAACCGCATCGGCTTTGAAGGCAACGGCGGTCCCTTCTCCCTCATGCAACTAAAGGTCATTCAAGAGGTCATCACACTCTTGGTCTTTATCCTCTTTTCCATGATTGCCTTTCATATGCACCTCAGATGGAACCATCTTGTGGCTGCCGTGCTGATGGTGCTTGCCGTGTATTTTGTGTTTATGAAATAAACTCCCTGCGTCTATGCAGTGAAAAACCATGATTATATGACCGTATCTTCTTCGAACAAAAAGACCAAAGATTTATGCCTCATCTATGGCATTTATCTGTTGGCATTTGCTATTGCCGCTGCCGTGGCGGCAGTCGCTGGGACCGCAGCCACTGCGGTGCTCGTATTTGACGTGGTGGCTACGGTCGTCGTCTTTATTGGCTCTGTAGCGCTCCATAATTCCTCGGTTTATGACCCCTATTGGTCTGTAACGCCGATGGTGATCGCCGCATGGCTATACTGCCGCTATGATTGTTGGGACATATGGCATATCGTAGTTTTGGTAGCCCTTTTTGCATGGGGCATACGGTTAACACTAAATTGGCAGAAAAACACAACCGGTTTGGATTGGGAAGATTGGCGCTACCGCAATTATCGGGATAATAACGGGCCGTTTATGTGGTTTATCCTGAATTTCTTTGGGATACATATGATGCCGACCTTGTTGGTTTTTGCGGGACTTATTCCGCTGATGACCATTGTGACCGTCCCGCTTAATGCGTGGTGTTTAGTCGGTGTCGCTATCATGTTGGCGGGGGCGCTTCTTGAGCATCTCGCCGATACCCATATGCGGGCGTTCTTGCAGGCTACGAAAGACAGCAAGGAACGGACCACTTGCCGAACAGGCATCTGGCGGCTAAGCCGACATCCTAATTATCTGGGCGAAATCACGTTTTGGTGGGGATTGGCAGCTGTTTATTTCTCTGCCTCTCCAATGGTGGCTGAGCCATTGTTTTGGGTAAAAGGACTCGGAGGAGCCGTGGCGATGTTCCTGCTATTTGAGTGTATCTCGATTCCCTTGATGGAAAAACGCCAGTTGGCGCGTAGAAGCGATTACCGCGACTACCAACGCACAACTTCACGGCTCTTTTTACTCCCACCGAGAAAGTGATTTATATGCCTGAAATAATCCTACATTATATATGGCAACAAGGGATTGCTAAAAACTATCCCCAATTCACTACCGACGGCAGGAAAGTCGAGATTATTGATGCCGGCAAGCATAACCTTGATGCCGGACCGGACTTTAGGGATGCGCGTTTGCGCATCTATACTCCGGATGGGACGCAGTATGTTGAATTGGTCGGCAATGTAGAGATTCATGTCTTGAGCAGTGAATGGTTTACTCATAAGCATCAGTTTGACCCTGCTTATGACAATATCATCATGCATGTTGTCAAGCGGGCTGACAAACAGGTGTTTAACAGCCAAGGCGAGGCGCCGGACCAAATGGAGTTATCAATCCCCGGCAATAGAGACTGGGTCGCGGAGTGGCTTCACACAGCCAAAGGTATGGACGACGCGCTGATGACACATCGATGCGGAGTGCAACTACTCAAGAACCCCGGATTACTGACTGAGAATTGGAAACAAACCATGTTGATAAGGCGGCTAAAGTGTAAAACCGAGTCCATCGAGCGGCTGCTTGCTATTAGTTTAAATGATTGGAGACAGGCGCTCTATATCAGTCTGGCACACTACTTCGGCTTTCATACCAACGGCGTTCCCTTTGAGAAATTAGCGAAGCAGACACCGCTTACGGTACTTAATAAACACCGTAATGACCTCTTTCAGTTAGAGGCAATCTTGTTAGGGCAAAGCGGCTTAATCGAACCTCCTTACGCCGTTGGGTCGGACGAAATAGAGCGACTGAGGCAGGAATATGGCTTTTTGCAACATAAATTCGGGCTGCAACCTATTGCGGGTTCGCTGTGGAAGAGAGGGCGTATGAGACCGCAAAATGCCCCCGAAACACGCCTGAGGCAATTCGCTAAACTCATTTATAGTAGCGAGTTCCTGTTTTCTAATATTATAGAGACTGCCGATATCAATGCGCTTCGTGAACTGTTTGGCTCTACCGGCATGGGGCGTGACTCAATAGACATTTTACTAATCAATGTTGTCGTCCCTTTTAAATATGCTTATGGGCATAAAGAGCAAGCACTGGATCTTATACGCACCATTCCTGCCGAGAATAACCGCATTATTCGTCAATGGCAGACTCTCGGCCAGGAAGTGCACTCCGCTGCCGATAGTCAGGCATTGATTCACCTATACCAGACGTGTTGTGAGGAGGGGAAATGTATGGATTGTGACGTTTATAGCCCAATTCTGTGAAAAAATAAAGATTTTCTTGCACATATAAAATTATTTTGTTAACTTTGCACGATTTTTGGCACTTAGCCGAGAAGAATTGATTATGGCAAATGAGAAACAAGCGCTCGTAGACGAGCTGAAAGCACTGTTGGAACAGGATGTAACTGCTATTAAAGAGCAAGTAGATGATTTGAAAACCAAGTTCTATCGCCTCTATCATGAGGAACAATCTGCCCTAAAAGCGAAGGCGGAAGAAGCCGCCGAAGCTGCAGGAGAGGCTATCGAATGGCAACCGGCGATGGACGAGTTGGAAGTGCAATTCCAAGAGTTACTCAATATTTATAAACAAAAACGGGCTGAGGTGGCTAAAAAGCAAGCCGAGGAAGAGGAACAGAACCTGCTTAGGAAGCAAAATATCCTTTCTCAGATGAAAGAATTGGCTGAAGCTGAAGATGCCGGTGATGTGATGGGCGATAAGCTTAAGAAAATGCGCGAGTTGCAAACCGAATGGAAGACTATCGGTGCCGTGCCTGCTACCAAAACCCAGCAGATTCGTAAAGAGTATCAACAGTACCAGGAGAAATTCTACGACTTGGTCAAAATCAATATCGAACTAAAGGAACTTGACCTCAAGAAAAACCTTGAGATGAAGAATCTCCTAATTGAGGCCGCTGAGAAACTCGCTAATCAACCCAATATCGTTGAAGCTAACCGTGCCCTTCAGCAATTGCATGAAGAGTGGGCGGAGATTGGTCCTGTAGCTCGTGAATTACGCGAGGAGGTATGGGAGCGTTTCAAAGCTGCGTCTTCTGTTATCAATAAGAAACATCAAGCATATTTCGATGCCCTGCATGAGAAAGAGCAGGAGAATCTGCAGAAGAAGCAAGCCCTTATAGAACGACTCCAAGCTCTCAATTATGAGAATCTAAAGTCTGCTAAGAAATGGGACGATATGACCGCCGAGGTGCAGACCATCCAAGAAGAGTGGCGTAAAATAGGTTTTGCTCCCAAGAAATATAATACGGCGATTTATGAGCAATACCGCGAGTTGTGCAACAACTTCTTTAATGCCAAAACTGCCTTCTTTAAGAGCGTCCGTGAAGTGTTCGGAGATAATCTCAAGAAGAAACGCAATCTCTTGGAACAAGCCCTTGAACTGAAAGATAGCGAACAATGGCAGGAAACTACAGATAAACTCATTGCCCTCCAAAAGGAGTGGAAAGAGACAGGTCCGGTTGCGCGTAAGTATAGCGAGGAGTTGTGGAAACAATTTAGCGAAGCCTGCGATGCGTTCTTTGAGCGCAAACGCGCGGCACAGAAGGAAGCACGCGCCGAGAATCGCAAAGCTCGTGAGAATACGATTATTGCCGGCGGAGATAAGGGAAAACTGATGAGACTCTATGACTCGCTTGAGAAAGAAATCAAAACTGCTGAAAATAATATCCTCTTCTTCACAGGCAAAAGCAATCATGCCAATAAATTGGTTGAGGATATGCAGCGCAAGATAGAGAAACTCAAACTGCAGAAACAGGAACTTGAAGCGAAGCTCAATGACTAATCTGATTGAATATCGAAACGTCAAGTTGTGTCAGGCAGAGCAAATTGTTCTTCAAGACGTTAATCTGGCTATTGCCCCGGGTGAATTTGTGTACTTACTCGGTAAAGTCGGTACCGGCAAATCGACCTTCTTGAAATCCCTTTACGGTGCGCTTCCGGTGGACAAGAGCTCCGAAAAAGCCATGGTGCTTGACTACGATATGCTCCATATTCGTCGCCGGCGATTACCGTATCTGCGTAGACGTTTAGGGGTTGTCTTTCAGGACTATCAACTGCTGACAGACCGCTCTGTGGAAGACAATCTCATGTTCGTACTCCGCGCTACGGGCTGGAAGAAAAAAGCGACTATGAAATCGCATATCCAGGATATTCTTGCGCAAGTAGGTATGGAGACAAAGGCGTATAAGATGCCCTATCAACTTTCCGGTGGTGAGCAGCAACGTGTCGTGATTGCGCGGGCGTTGCTCAATACTCCGGATATCATCTTGGCAGATGAGCCTACGGGCAATCTGGATGCCGAGACGGGGAAGGAGATTATGGATCTTCTTTATGGCATCAGCCAAGCCGGCATTACAGTACTGCTCTCTACCCATAATACGCAGTGGCCTGCTTTATACCCGGGTAGAGAACTTCGATTTGAAAATCAAACTATCCTGTGACCCCTGTCTATTTAGTTGGTTATATGGGTGCTGGCAAATCCACTGTCGGTCGTTTGCTTGCCGATAAATTGGGCTGGTACTTTGTGGACCTCGATGAGGCTTTCGCACATATGCATCAACTTACCCCTGCTGATTATATTCGCAAGTATGGTATTGACGCTTTTCGGCGGAAAGAGAAATATGTTCTGGAAGATATCGCGGATATGTCCCCTTATGACAATGTGATTTATGCTACTGGCGGCGGATACCCGACCTATGAGGATAATATGGATTGTCTCCGCGAGCTCGGGGTTAGTTATTATCTGCGTTGGTCTCCGCGTAATATAGCCAAACGCCTGATGCTTACAGACTTGTCCGATAGACCGGTGCTCCAAGGGCGAACCGAAGAGGAGTTACTCGCTTTTATCCGTCCCCAATTGGAAGCACGTGAACCGTTCTATGCGCGAGCCAATCATGTCTTTGATGTGGAGGAAGTATTGGGAATAGAAGATATATCAGAGACCGATGATGAGCGAATTGCTGAGGTATTGTATAATTTAATCGCTGCAAAATAAGGTACTATTATGAAGACCATTAACGAAATACAAGACGAGATTATTGAAGAGTTTTCCGCCTTTGATGACTGGATGGATCGCTACCAGTTACTGATAGAGTACGGAACAGGGTTAGAGCCGTTTCCCGAAGAGGAGCGTACGGATAATAACCTGATTGACGGTTGTCAATCTAAGGTCTGGTTCGCCTGTCACCAAACGCCTAATCCGGCTCCGACAGAAGTTGATAGCAGCCCTATCATAACCTATCAGGGTGATAGTGATGCTATCCTGGTGAAGGGTATTGTCGCATTGCTTATCCGCGTATTAAGCGGACATACTGCAACCGAGATTGTTAATAGCAACCTCTATTTTATCGATGAAATTCAATTACGGGAACATTTGAGTCCGACGCGGACCAACGGCGTTAATGCGATGCTGCGTGATATGCGCTTATTTGCGCTCGCTGTCATCCAGAAGTAAGTAGGTATTATCAGTCCAGAATAGGTTTCCGACACTATCGATGTGTGCTTCATGGAGCATTCCTGTAGTAGGATAGGGGATATCGCGAAGCGTTATCCCTTCATTATTTATTACGCGCGCATGAGAAGCGCATATCGGCGCGCAGACGGTCTCTACGATTAGAACAGAGTCAATATAGCTGTAACTCTCTATATAGCATGAGTCAGCCATTTGGTAACGCGCATACGGACCGCTCTCTTCCAACACGGTCGGCGAGCCGCCTAAAGATATGATGCTCGCCATCAATTCGGTAATATATTTACAGACTAATAACATTCTATATCACCTCGTGGATTAGTACGACTGCATAGGCTGCAATGCCCTCTTCACGTCCTACAAAACCTAAGTGTTCTGTAGTCGTTGCTTTGACAGAAACTAGCGAGATACTAACACCCATTACGTCACTGAGCGTTATGCGCATGGACTCGATATAGGGGCTGAGTTTAGGGACTTGTGCCGCTATTGTAATATCGCAATTGGTCAGTTCATAGCCAGCCTCGCGAATCATCTTCATTACACGCCGTAAGAGAAGCTTGGAGTCTATCCCCTCATACTCATTACCTTTTGTGTCAGGAAAATGATAACCGATATCGCGCATAGCGGCAGCACCTAAAATGGCATCACACAATGCGTGGATGGCGACATCGGCATCGGAGTGCCCATCTAACCCTTGCGAATAGGGTATATGTATGCCGCCCAACCACAATTCGCGGTTGGGCGCATACCTGTGTACATCATAACCGAAACCTATTCTCATTTGCGGTTATTAACTAAGTCCTTGATACCGGCGAGGTCGAAACCAAGCGTGAAACGCATCGTCTGGTCAAGCGGGTTTGTAGAAGCCGTAGCCAAGCAGTAGCTTACGTCTAAGCTTACGATAGAGAGGTGGAAACCGGCACCAAAGGTGATATAGTTACGGTTGCCCTTGTAGAAGTTCTCATATCGATAACCCATACGAGCAAAGAATTGGTGGTTGTAGGTATATTCGATACCGGCACCCCAGGATACTTCTTTGAACTCCTCTGCCGCACCACCGGGGGCGTCGTTGAAGGACTGGAAGATACCTTTGATAGAACTTAACTCAGAGTACTCTTGATCATCCATACGTGCGCAGTTGGGGTCGGTCTTGTAGAGCTCGGGGTCGTAGGTCTTGGCATAGCGTGAGTAACGAGAAGGAACCATTAACCTGTTTGCCTCTACAGAGAAAGTCAGGAAGTTATATTGGTCGCAAGGCAATTCATACGCAACACCGATATTCATTGAGGCGGGGATAAAGTTATTGGTCACATCATTGTAACTCATCTTACCACCAAGGTTCTTGAGCGTAAAGCCGAGGCGGAAATGACTCGTACCCATCGGGAGTTCAATCGGCTGGTTGTAGTACAAGCCGATATCGGCAGCCATGGTCCACGCTGCATGATAGTCTTGGGTGTAACCGCTACCGGAATAGTTGATACCATTCGTGAGGTCTGAGTACATGAAGCGAAGTGCTACTGACATAGACACCCACTCGTGTAATTGACGATAGTAGCTGACATCAAGTGCCCACTCATTGGGTTTAGCGGTAGCGACTGATTCGCCGGCAGCATTGGTCAGTGATACATTACCCATCGTGAAATAGGTGAATGAACCGGCGATACCTTGGATGTCGTCCCATTTATAGTAACCTTCCAAGTGTGCTAAATCAATATCGCCTACAATCTTGCGGAGCCAGGGCGTGTAGTTAGCTGTGATACCGCCGTGTGAGCTTAAATAAGCGAATTTAGCAGGGTTCCAATGCTGCGCATTTTGGTCGGCTGAGGTGGCTACACCTATATCACCCATACCGGCAGCGCGAGCGTCAGGGGCGATGGACAAAGAGGGCATCGCTGTAATAAGAGGATTTAATGTTTGATCAAGAGGTTCTCCCGCAGCCCATAACGAACTTGCTACAACAAGGGCTGCAATCGATACAATTAGTTTTTTCATATAAATTTAGTAAATTTGATAATTTAGTCTTGGTAAATAATTTTTTAGAGTTGCTTCATAGGCAATGTAAATGCTTTTAATTTAATTGATTACTATTATTTTTCCTTGTTTAATACTTTCTTCGGTATTGGTGGCTTTGACGCGTAGCTGGTAAACGTACATACCGGGGGTAATCGCCATAGCGCCTAAGTCCCAGATTATCTCGGAGTCATTGGGCTGAGTATGAGACCATACCAAATGACCGGATATATCGTAGATATAGAATGTCATCTCGCAGATGGATTCCTCTCGGTCGTAATCAAGCCGCATATGGACTGAGCCCGACGCGGAAACAGGATTCGGATAGATGATGGCATTGTAGATAGAGGGTGCTAAGTTTTTCACAACTTCGAAGGATAAGGTTTGACTGGACGAATTATTCACTAAATCCCATGCGCGAAAGAATAATTGGTGCTTGCCTTCTTTCAATTCTGACAAGTGATAAGCGACTTGTCCTCGTGTGTATGTATTATTGGCGGAGGAGAAGTAGTCGTTCATGGAATAAGTCTGCGTCATGTCATTATCAATGACTAATAATAGGTCATGCCCGATTCCGGCTCCGGCTGTATTGATACCGCTCTCGTCGTATAAATCGGCATAGAAATACGGAGCTTCGTAGGTCTTAGCCCCATCGGTGAACGAGGGTGAATTAAGATACAACTTAATCTCCGGTCCGATAGTGTCCAAGAGACTGATATCTTTTGTTGAACCGCCTACTATAAATTGTTCATAATGTCCTACGCCTTCTTCCATGGCTTCTGGGTCATAGGCATAGTAGAGTAGGCGGCCTGCACCATAATTGTACCGAATATCTTTTGGTACACGGAATGGTATCTCAAATCGACCATCTGTTACATCCGTTGTTCCGTTATATAGCACGGATGGATAATCATTATAGGTAATGCGTTTTTTACGCGACTCATTGCTTTCGTCGTTATCCAAGGTCGTTATTCGCTGAAGTTTATCGTAAAGTGTTACCTGAACTTTGCCGTTAAACCAAATAGCGGTGTCGCCCTCCGGTGATTGAATATATCCGCGTATGGTATCTATGAGTAATGCGGAAACGGTATCGGCTACGGACTCTGTCTTTACCTGATACTGCGTTGGGTACGCTAATCGAAGGGCTGGGTCGCCAAAGAGCACATAGGACAATTTGTTAATATCATTGCCTGTTTTATTCTTAGCACATTGCACGGCTTTGCCGATAGTCATGTAGTAATTATTATCCGCCTCATGGGCAAAGAGTGTATCGCATATGTTGGCATTGATAACTTTGTTACCGGAAGCAAAAACCGTTCGAGTAGGGGATATTACGCCGATGGCTCCTCCGTGATTATTGAGCATCGCTTTTTCTGCGATACAGCGTTCATCGCCTTGGTCAAAGTGGCTGGTGTTGCAGGTCGCAAGCGCCCAGAAACCTAATTTATTACCGTTGGTCATGGCTTCCACTTTGGCGGAGTTGATAACAGCTTCACTGGTCATGTTACTCGGACTTCCATGCCCGGAGTAATCGAAGAATAACACGCCGGAGTTCAACATGTTGAGGAGTTTATTTTCCGCCAATGGATAGGTTTCTCCGGATGCAGAGATGGTCTGGTTGTAGGCATCGAGGTATATCTTATTAACCGCAAAATCAGGATTCTTCACCCGCACAAGCTCTGCGCCGGCTTCCGCGACTTCTGTATGTAGATTGCCGTCGCCGTCATCGGCAAGGAATACCATTTTGTTACGCCAGTTGCCGAAAGTCGGCTCGTAATAGTAGCGGCGTATCTTTTCTGCTATGATAGATGCCTCTTCTAGGCTGATAACCGGTAAACGACCTACCGCTATATCCATCCGCGCGGTTATATCTGACTCGCCCTCATTATCATCAAGGAATCCGAAATAGTCATCTGTCGCGTAAGCGGAAGTCTCTATAGTAGAATTTCTGGCTTGGTAGGTGAGGAGCGTATTGTAACCGGAGTAGGGTAATAACTTGCGGTTGTCAAAAGTGCCCTTGCCGATCAGTAGCAAGTATTGGGGCTTATGCCCCTCTCCTGCATTGGCTCGGTCATAAAGCATCTTCATAACCCACCGATAAGCGGTTGCATCCGGCGTACCGGAAGAGAACTCGTTATACACTTGTTGGTCGGTCACAATGGCTGTGGTCAAGCCGTCTACCTGTTCATGAAGTGTAGTAATGACTTCGGCAGCAGCTATAAACTCCTCCGGCGTAATTACCACATAATCAATGTCGCTCAGGGCGTGCAGGTCTTGATTCTTGATACGACCGATGACAGCTGGCGTCAAGAAAGTTCCGTCAGGCTGAACGGCGATGTACTCGTGAATCCCGTCGTAATTAGAGCCTATAAACAGCACGGTATCGTCTTTCTGTTTGGTCGCAACGGCATAAATAGAATCTAAGCGTGTGATGTCCCAGATGAGCGTCGTCTCTGTGGCTTCGCCAAGGTAATAGCACAGTGTATCCTTTGCTGAGCCGCTCACATAGCCTTCCGTCGTGCGGAACGGCATATAAGAGCCGCGCATCGTGAGGGGAGAAATGGCTGTTATTTCGATATAATCGATATAACCGACCGCATTGGAGAGCGAGGAGGAGTAAGCAAGGGTTATTCGCTGAGTAGCAGAATTGCTCGGCGTAAACTCAGCATTGATGCGACCGGTAGTGCCTTTCGTGTGGTTATCCGTGTATGGAGCAGTGTAGCACGATGCGGACGAACCGTTGCAACTCAGCGTAAAGAGACTTTGTGCTTCCGAGTAACCGGCGACTTCTGCATGGACTAACATTTTCTCGGACGCCAAGGGCGTATGGGTAAACGTGAACGGTATGGTTATCTTAGGGGTTCCGGTATTGAGTTTCTCGCCATAAAAGGATTGACCGCCACCGTTTTTTCCTTCATCGGGGTCAAGTAGGCTGCGCAGCTCTAATTCGTGCACCTGGTACTCGTGATAGGCGCGTATAGCTTGTTTATTGTCGCCTATCACGGCTTCTGAGGCTTGTAATACCTTTTGCTCACCGGCATTGTCCGTTAAGAAATAATATCCTCGGGTTGAATAAGTGTTGAGGGTGTGCGTAAACGCTGCACCATTGAAACTCCACGCCGTTACGCCCTGTCCGTAAAATAGAATATAATCCTTACCTCGATAAATGGGCACGGACGGCAGGTCATCAATCTTAGGTCTTCGGAAATTCTGACTAAGTACCGCACCGCCGTAACCATAGACGCGCACAGAGTCAGGATTAAGACCTGCAGCGCGTAACTCGGCGTAGGTCATTTTATAGACACCGCTCTCCGTAACGGCAATCTTAACCCACTTGCCCGAACTAAGAACGGAGTGAGCCTTATACTGATGAGCCGCATAACCGCTTATGCTCAGCACGCACAGTACCAATATTAATATATACCTTATTTTATTCAATTTCTTTCCTTATCCTTTAATAATGGTAACTCGGTCGCTTTCGACTTTCGACTCTCTGCTGCACAGCCGCCGGCACTGCAGCCACTGCAGGCTGCACAGCCGCTGTCTCCGGCGACCCGCCGGCACTCCGACACGACAATGCCCGAAAAACCGCGCAAAGATAAAACTTTTTTTTTAATTTTGCAAATAAATCTGCATTTTTTTCCTAAAATGGTGACTTGGTCACCTTGAATCCCGAAAAAACACCATGTAACGCCGACTTGGCAACCTGGTATCCTGAAAATCATTATATGGGTTTATCTATTTTTTCATAAATTTATTATTTCTGCATTATTTTTAAGATTCCATCCCAGCTTTCGAGTCAACCTTTTTAGGTTTAGTCACAGAGTAAAGTATCGGAACAACACCGCACAATAACCGGACAATAACCGCACAATAACCGGACAATAACCGCACAATTTAGCATCTTTGGCTGAAAGTTCTTGCTATCTTATTAACAACCTAACCCGTAACTAAAAGCTTCGCAGCAACTATGGCAGGGCTTTTTTCATGCAAAAACGCAAATAAATTTGCATATATCAAAAAAAAACAGTACCTTTGCAGCCCATTTTGGATGTTGATTTTAGAGTAACCGATTATAATTGAACATGGAAAACGTAAAAATTATCGAAATCAAGAAGAGTGTTTTTGAAGATAATGACCGCGAAGCAGATAGGCTGCGCGGCGAATTAAAAGAAAAAGGTATATTTCTTCTGAACCTGATGTCGTCGCCTGGGAGTGGCAAGACTACGACACTTATTCAAACTATCAATCGTCTTAAAGATAAGATCCGTATAGCCGTTATGGAGGCGGATATTGATGGCGATGTAGATGCTATCAAGATTAAGGAAGCTACCGGCGTGGAGTCTATTCAACTGCATACCGGCGGCATGTGTCATCTCGATGCAGAAATGACCAAACAAGGGCTGGAAGGGCTTACAGTCGAAAATCAGCACTCGAAAGCCGAAAACTATGATCTCGTCATCTTAGAGAATGTAGGAAACTTGGTGTGTCCGGCGGAGTTTGATACGGGTGCTGTGAAGAACGCGATGATTTTATCTGTTCCTGAAGGACATGACAAACCGCTCAAGTACCCACTGATGTTTTCGATATGCGACGTGGTGGTAATCAATAAGATGGATGTGCTGCCATATTTCGATTTCGATTTAGAAAAATGCAAGGAATATATCCATATGCGCAACCCGAAAGCCACCGTCATTCCTATCTGCGCCAAAACAGGGGAAGGCATTGACACCTTCGCCGATTGGCTCATCAACGAAGTTACTCGCTGGAGAAACTAACACGCAGTCACCAACACAAAGTTAAAATACCATGCCAGAAATGTCAAAGAAATTTGTCCCCAAGCACAAGGGGGACAAGAACCCGAATCCGAAATTGTTAAAGTTTGTCCGCCATGTGACGGACCGTATTCCCGGTAAAATCAAGATGACCACCGACGCCCCTGAATATTGGGGGCTCGCCTGCATCTTCGAGGACGAGATGGATGCCGTCACAAGAGAAGCGTCACTTGACCTGCTGTTAGACATGCTACCTGGTGATTTCTTTAAGGTACGCAAGCACCACACGTACGCGCAACTGCACGCGATGAACGCTAAGAAGCACTACACACAGGATGATAAGTCATTCGACGACTTATTGGATAAACTTGCCTATTTCGGTATGCTCGAATATGATTATGGCGACCATTATACCAACGGGCAGGGACCGGACAAAGGCACGACTTTCAACCGTGAGGACCGCATCTATTGGGTGCCGATGTTCGTACCCGGCAGCGCCGAATACACGAACATGAACACCGACCTTATGGACAAGCATCCTGAACTGGCGATGTTCTTCGAGCGCATGACGTTTTTACCATTAGAGAAGATAACACCGATGGTACCCATGGGCGGAAGCGGTATCGGCATGCACGTCATTCCGGTGGAGAAAGCTATCTCAATGGAGAATCAGTCGGTGGATATAGAGCACATTAGTTACTGGCTCAAGAAATACGAAGGACATATCGGCGTGGGTATTTGTTCCTGCCGTTACGGTCGCAAGAAACTGGATGAAGGCTGTGCCGATGACTACCGCGATTGGTGTATAGGTGTGGGCGACATGGCAGACTACCTGCGCGAGACAGGCCGCGGACATGACATTACCTACGACGAAGCAATGGCAATCCTCAAGAAAGCCGAGGACCACGGCTTCGTACACCAAGTAACCAATATCGACGGTGAGGGTAAGATTTTCGCTATCTGTAATTGCAATGTCAAAATTTGTAATGCGCTGCGTACTTCGCAGTTGTTCAACACTCCTAATATGTCGCGTAGCGCGTATGTAGCGGAGGTGGATCCGAAGAACTGTGTCGCCTGCGGTCGATGCGTTGAGTACTGCCCCGCCGGTGCGGTCAAACTCGGACAGAAACTCTGCACCAAGCATGGTCCGCAGACCTATCCGAAACAGGAACTGCCGGATGCTACCAAATGGGGACCGGAGAAATGGACGGAGGACTACCGCGACAAGAACCGCATCAACTGCTACCCGACCGGAACGGCGCCGTGTAAGACTGCATGTCCGGCACATATCGCAGTACAGGGTTACCTCAAGAAAGCCGCCGAAGGCAAATACACCGAGGCGCTGGAACTCATCAAACGAGAGAATCCGTTCCCTGCTGTATGCGGACGTATCTGTAACCGCCGCTGCGAGGACGCTTGTACACGAGGCACTATCGACCGCGCCATTGCTATTGATGCAGTCAAGAAATTTATCGCCGAGAAAGACCTGCACGCCGAGACACGGTTTGTGCCGGAAGTTAATATCTGTTCCAATGTCCAAGAGCGTTGGGAAGAGAAGATTGCCATCATTGGCGGCGGCCCTGCCGGACTGAGTTGCGCGTACTATTTAGCCACTATGGGCTACAAACCCACTGTCTTTGAGAAGAACGAACAACCTGGTGGTATGCTACGTTATGGAATTCCGTCCTACAAACTCGATAAAGCAGTCATAGACGCCGAGATAGACATCATGCGTGAAATAGGGGTGGATATTAAATGTGGCGTCGAAGTAGGTAAGGATATTACGATAAACGCCCTTCGCAAACAAGGATACAAAGGTTTCTATATCGCAATTGGTTGTCAGGGAGGGCGTCTGCCCGGTATTGAAGGTCAGGACTTAGAAGGCTGCATCACTGCCATCGACTTCCTGCATGAGGCGAATTGCGGAAGCCAAAAGATTAGCGGTAAAGTGGTAGTCGTAGGTGGCGGAAACGTAGCTATCGATGCTGCGAGAGTTGCCAAAAGAAGCGGCGCAAGTGAGGTAACGATGCTATCTCTTGAGACCGAAGATATCATGCCCGCATCGCTCGAAGAGCGCATGGAGGCGCGAGAGGATGGAGTGGTCATCAAACCGGGATGGGGACCGATGAAAGTAGAAGGGCAAAAATCAAAAGTCGCAAGCATTACGTTCAAGAAATGCACCTCTGTCTTCAATGACGAGCATAAGTTCGCACCGACCTTCGACGAAAATGAGACTATTACGTTGGAAGCAGATATGGTGATTTTCGCTATCGGTCAGACGGTCGTACTGAAAGACCTGCTGAAGGACACCAAGGTGGAGTTCTTCCGTGGTGTTTACCCTGTAGCCGACAAACTGACCTATCAGACAGCCGAACCTGACATCTTCGTCGGCGGCGATGTGTTCACCGGTCCGAAGTTCGCCATTGACGCTATCGCAGCCGGCAAGGAAGCTGCGGAGAGTCTGCACCGATATGTACAACACGGACATATGACTATCGGTCGCAACCGCCGCGATTTCATCGAACTGAACAAAGATGACATCCTCGTCGAGCAGTACGACAACGGCAGCCGTCAGGAGCCGGGCGTTATTCCGACAAAGACCAAGTTCGAGGAATACCACGGCACGCTGACCGAGGAGCAGGTGAAACGCGAAACAGCGCGCTGCCTCAGTTGCGGTGCGTCGGTAGTGGATGAAAACCGCTGTATTGGTTGCGGTATTTGCACCACAAAATGCGCCTTCGATGCTATTCATCTGCACCGTGAACATCCGGAAGCCAGCGTCATGCGCACCTCCGAGAACAAGTTCGACGGAATACTGCCATACATGCTCAAAAGGACAGGGAAGATAATCTTTAGCAAGAAGTAAAATCGCACATCAATGCACGAACTCGGAATAGTCTTCTATATCATTCGTGATGTCAAGAAAGCGGCGCAGGAGAATGGCGTAGAGCACGTCTCAACGGTGGTGATGAACATCGGCGAGGTGAGCACGATTATTCCTGAGTATCTGACCGACTGCTGGCGGTGGGCGGCGGATAAGGAGAATATGCTCCGTGGCTGCGAGTTGAAGATTGAATCTATTCCCGCAGTCACCCATTGTGACGGTTGCGGAAAAGACTATCCGACGGTAGCACATGGTAAGATTTGTCCTTTTTGCGGTAGCGACAAAACCTGGCTGCTCCGAGGCAACGAAGTGGAGATTAAAGAGATAGTCGTCCCGTTAAATGAACCATACGGCAAATTGTAAATGAATAAATAAACTAAATAATATGGCTTGTTTTATTGTACCATTAACACAGGCGATAGCCACGACGGCGTATCGCAAACAACTCGAGCGAAAGGCGCTTGTCAGTCAAGGCACGCATAACGATTCGTTCGTATCACGTAACTTAAAGACCCTTGAACTCATGCTCTGGGGCGGGTCAATCATGCTCATCATTGACCATATTATCAATGGCGAGGTGACATGGATGTACCCGTTCTTTACGGCACTGGAGGTAGAAGGTGGCGCAGCGGTTATGCTACGCGAGATGCTTACTGTTGGTTTGCCGATGTCCATTATTGTCACTGCAGTATGGGCTGCATGGTGCTACTTCAAAGAGCGTAAGACCGTGAAAGTAAATGCTGAGAAGTAACCAACATAATTTTTATATCAATTCATCAAATACAAAATTAAAATCTTATGTTTTTTCAAGTTTATGGTGAGCACGCGCTTATCCAATGGGCGATGCTCTTGGTTGTCCTCGTCGGACTGATTTTATTCAATGAGTTTGCTCGTCGTACTAAACTCGGCGGCATTATCACGTTCTTTGCCATTCCGCTGGCATTGACCATTTATTTCGTAGCTATTGCAGTAGGTGCCCGCATGGGTGCTGAATGGGCACTGGCGAACCAAACTCACATCTACATGAACGGTTGGTTCCACTATGCCAAGCTTTATGCTGCACTGACTGGATGTATCGGTTTCATGATGATTAAGTACGAGTGGGGTATTGGTGCCAAGCACTGGTTCAAACCTTTCCCGTTCATCATCGTTGCTATCAACATCCTGATTGCCGTATGCTCAGACTTTGAGTCTGCTATCATGGGTTGGAATAAATGGTGGCTTTCTTCTGAAGGTGTGTGGTTGTATGGCGGTTGGCACAATGTGTTCAATGGTGTTGCCGGTCTGTTTAACATCTTCTGTATGACCGCATGGTGGCATGTTTATCCCAGCAAGGATAAAAAGGATATGATCTGGGCAGATATGACTTGGGTTTATATCCTCGTTTATGACATCTGGAACTTCGCTTATACGTATAACTGCCTGCCGACCCATAGTTGGTATTGCGGTATTGCGCTATTGCTTGCTCCAACGGTAGCTGCTATCTGCTGGAACCGTGGTGGCTGGATTCAGAACCGCGCTAACACCCTTGCTATCTGGTGTATGTTCGCACAGGTATTCCCGCTCTTCCAAGAGACCTTCTTCAATGGTAAACAGTTCTATTCATGGGCAGTTCTGCCGGTTCAGTATGTCAATGGTATTGAGACGGTTAACGCTATCTACGCCGCATCCGGGTTGGGCGAAGAAGTAGTAGCTCATACGACAGTAGAAGCAGTAGGCGCCACGGCTGCTAACCCGAATGCAATGCTCGTGATATCCGCACTCGCGCTGATTACTAATGTCGTAGCCTTCGGTTATATCATGTATCAGGCTAAGAAACGCAACATTAACCCGTATAAGGAAGATGTATTCGTAAATCAAAAGTATTATAAAGATTCTATGGCTCGTGCTGTGGTAAATAGCTAAGCATAGATAAAACTCAAAAGAAGTGGCATGTAACTCCTACGTGCCACTTCTTTTATCGTTGTCAATTTTAGTGTACCTGTCTATGGCGGATGGGCTTGAGTTTATAACCGGCAGCACGAAGTTGCGCTATCAATCCGTCATCACCACCGAGGTATTCTGCTTTTAGGGTAATAAACGCTCTGCCTTCATGCAAGTAGGGTTGCAGTCGCTTAACCCATTCACGGTTGCGGTCCGTCCAAATCTTATAATCCGAATATGAAATAGAGGCTTTGTTGTCCGGCGCCTCTATGGCATAGGCTATTTCGTTGATAAACCCATTTAGATAAAGTGCCTTGAGTTGCCGCGCTTGCCGAACTTCCTGCTCGGGATAACGGATTATCTTCAATAATTCTTGGCACTGCCACTGAAAAGGTTCTCGGTCAAAAAGCATGTACAATGCCTCCCCTGTATCGTCTAATGCGTAAACGGGGATTTCCTTCGTCTGTGCTACGTTCTGAAAGAAATTCTCTAAAGAGGCATCGGGCGTACTTCCGAGCCATTGCGTGAATAAGGCATCACGGAAAAGTGCTTGCAGATAGGCAGGTTTCATGCGGGCGAGTTGGGACATCGGCAATCCTATCTGTAAAGACAGTGCTTCACTTAGTTCTTGATATTCCTCTTCGGTATAGTAATTCGATAACTGTACGGAATCGGGTAGGAGTGCCGCGGTTCTGAGGGCGGCAATTGCTTGATAATCCTGAATGGCAAATTCCGTAATGACTTTATCGCACGTGCTGAAAGCAGCAAAGGTCTTAGGTATAGTATCTAAAAAATCAGGAGCGACGAGGGCGTTTGTAGCGAATAAATAGGACTTCGCACGCGCTCCGTTGCCGCTTATTTGATAGAGCAACTGAGAGGAAAGCGAGCCATAACAACTACAAAATATAACAATAAATAACAATAAGCGCTTCATCGGAATCGGGTTAGGATATTATATGCTTGGTAGATACCGAGTTCACCGGCTTTAGACAAATCGGCAATACCTAAGTCGGTGCTATCCGTATAAATATAGGTAAGACCGCGGTTAAAATACGCTTCTGCTAAATCATGGTCTTGCTCAATGGCGAGGCTGTAGAACTCAATAGCGTCATTATACTGCTTTAGAGCGCATAGGAGGTTGGCTTTATTGTAGTATGCAAATGAGAAATCCGGAGCCATGTCAATAGTCTTATTGTAGTCAAATAGGGCTAAACGATAGTCATTGTTTGTCATTACCCGCCAGTTGGCGCGACAGAAATAGAAGAACGGCGTTGTGTCATCAATGCGGATGGCTTGTGTAGCATCTTCAATAGCAGAAGAATAGTCTTGTACAAGCGCGAACTCCATGGCACGAGCGAAATAGAGCGGGGCGGTGGGGGCTTTCTCGATAGATTGGCTTAACTCCGCAATACGCAGAAAATGTTGATTAATAATCTCCGGTGTCAGCGTCACATTTTGTGTCACAAAGTAGATGGGGGCAGGCAATAGATGACGCGTGTTGTATTGATCAACAGATGCGTGATAATAATTGGTTCGTCTGACTGTATTGGAGTTGGTGTAGTAGGAGAGGGTGATGTCCGGCTCATTGATAAGTCGTACATTATTATGTTGTACAGCCCCTCGTGTCTCAGAGGCATATTTGGTGTTTTGCTCCTGTGAGTCGTTTTCGGCATTATTTTGAGCAAGGGCGGTACTGAACTCTTTGCGGTTATCGCGTTTAGCGGGGCGCCCTTTGGCAATCATCACATCAGTGCCGATGAGAGAGTCTTTCTTGTTCTCCAATTGAGAGGCATCCCAACGATACCGGAAAGCCTCTTTGCTATGCCCGAGAGCAGTCTCCGCTTGCGCTGCCAAATAGTACGAGGGCAGGAAATAGGGGAAGCGGTCAATGAGTGCCTTGAGGTCCACAAGCGCATCGTTCCACTGTCCTAATTGGAGCAATACAAGTGCCCGTTGGTATCGCATCTCGGTGAGAGTGGGGTTGAGTTCAATAGCCTGATTGTAGTCATCTAAGGCCCTGTTATAGTCTCCGACTTCGGCACGAAGCATAGCACGGTTATAGTAAGTCTGCGGGTCTTTGGGAGCTATAGCAACGGCGCGGTCGTAGTCATTAAGGGCACCATGGTAATTATGCTTATGGTAGTAGATAATACCTCTGTTGGTGTAATCTCCTGCCCAACGAGAGCCTAAATTGATGGCGGTGCTGATTTCCTGAAAAGCTTCCTCCTCTTTGTTTGTCAGCAAATAGGTCATCCCTAATGCCGAGAAATTGGCGGGATTTTGGGAGTCATAGACTGTCGCGTTTTTAAATGCCTCAATGGCGGCAAGCGTATCTTGTTTCTCTAAGGAAACAACACCCCTCTCAAAGTAAAGAGAGGCATTCTTTGGCTCGCGTGCAAGCAGGTAGTTGATATCTTTGAGCGCATCATCCAAGCGATTCAAGCGGGCCAGCACATCGGCTCGTAGAAGTAAATAGGTCTTGTTCTCTGGCGAGAGCTGAAGGGCTTTTGTGAAATCCTGCTGCGCTTCGTCCCACCGCTCTAATGCGCGATAGGCATAACCGCGGGTATAGTAGAACTGTGGCTGGAAGGGATTGAGCTCTATAGCCTGATTGCAGTCCTCTATAGCACCGGCATAGTCGCTAAGTTGAAGTTTGGCGATAGCACGCAACTGATAGGGCTCAGGCAGGTAGGGCTTGAGCTTAATGACCTGATTGAAATACTGAATAGATAGTACGTAGTCCTCAAAATACAAAGCGTTACGACCAATAGCGGTCAAACGCTCGGTATTCATCTGAGCGCTACTTACAGCCGGCAGTAGGATCAAACCAAGTAGGAATATCAAATGTCTCACTTTCCTCATAAGGAAGAGTCTCATCGGCATAAACTTTCTGCATATACAACGCAAAGATCGGCAGTGCCATAGAAGCACCTTGTCCATCCGCCATACGGTCGAAGTGTATGGCTCGGTCTTCGCCGCCGACCCAACAACCACTAACTAAATTAGGTGTAAAGCCCACGAACCAACCATCGGAGTTATTCTGACTCGTACCGGTCTTACCGCCCATCGGGGCACGCAGATTATATTTGAAACGCGCACGCACGCCTGTGCCATGATCCATGACATTCTGGAGCATATAAATCATCTTATAGGATGTCGTCTCGGCGATAATCTCATGGGTATTAGGTTGGAAAGTGGCAATGACATTGCCGTTATTGTCCTCAATCCGCGTCACGAGCAGCGGTTCCGTCCGAATACCTTTGTTGGGGAAGGTCGTGTAGGCGTCCACCATCTCCCTCACAGAAACCTCGCAGGGACCTAAACAAAGGGCGACAACAGGGTCTATTTGCCCCCGAATACCGAAAGAACGCATAAGACGTACCAATTGCTGTGGCGTGAAAAGTGACATGAGGTAAGCGGAGATCCAGTTGCTGGACTTCATTAAGCCCCAAGTGAGCGTTACGGTATCGCCGACCTGCTCGGCGTGCGTGTCACGAGGCGTCCATTCAACGCCGTTGTCGTCAATAAGCGTAACTTCTACATTGTGTACAGGGTCACAGGGCCACATACCCTCATCCATGGCTAAGGTGTAGAGGAAAGGCTTAACGGTAGAACCTACTTGACGACGACCTGTACTGGTCATATCATACTGGAAGTGTGCGAAATCAGGACCTCCTACATAGGCTAAGACATGTCCTGATTGCGGATCCATAGACATAAAACCACAGCGCAGGAAATGTTTCAACCACTTGATAGAGTCCATTGGGCTCATGATGGTGTCAATGATGCCGTTATAGGAGAAAACAGACATCTCTACAGGGGTATCAAAGATGGCGCGAATCTCTTTCTCTGAGAGACCGCTTTTCTTGAGTCCCCTATAGCGGTCGGTCTGTTTCATGGAACGAGTCATGATTGCGTTCACCTCGTCGGTTGTCAGATCTTTTGAGAACGGGGCATAGGACTTGCCTTTCTTCTCGCGAGTGAATTTAACCTGCATTTCGCGCATATGTTCACTAACAGCTTCTTCGGCATAGCGCTGCATACGGGAGTCCAGCGTCGTGTATATTTTGAGACCATCCTGATAAAGGTCGTAGGGAGTACCGTCTGGTTTCTTATTCTTATTGCAGAAACCATAGAGGGGATTATTTTCCCACTCTTCTTTATCTATCTCATACTGCTGTAAATTCCATTCCGGATAATTAGAGCGAACCGGCTCTTTGGCGGTGAGCACTAACCGTAAGTGCTCGCGGAAATAGGGTGCGATGCCCTGTTTATGATCCACAGAAGAGTATTTTATCTCCAAGGGCAGTGCTTTCAACGAGTCCGCAACAGCCTCAGTGATAAAGTCGTATTTCTCCATCTGGTTCAATACGGTATTACGCCTTGCTAAAGCCCGCTCAGGGTGACGAATGGGATTATATAGAGAAGGGTTCTTGCAGAGCCCGATAAGCATCGCTGCTTCCTCCAAACGGATATCGCTCGGGGTGGTGGAGAAATACACCTGTGTAGCAGAGCGAATACCTACCGCATTATAAAGAAAATCAAACTGGTTAAGGTACATAGTCATAATCTCTTCCTTTGAATACAGACGTTCAATTTTGGAGGCAATGACCCATTCTACGGGCTTTTGCAATGCACGCTCAAAGATGTTATTGGCTCGCGGAGACCATATCTGCTTGACTAATTGCTGTGTCAAAGTTGAACCACCACCGCTACGTCCGAGAAGGAAAATAGCCCGCGCCAGACCTTTTGCGTCAACCCCAGTATGTTCGTAAAAGCGCACATCTTCCGTCGCCACTAAGGCATTGACAATATACGGACTCAGTTGGGAATACTCTACACCAACACGGTTTTCTTTGCGGTAATAACGACCGATAGAGACCATATCCGATGTGTAAATCTCCGACGCATAACGGTTCTTGGGGTTCTGCAATTCCTCTAACGGCGGCAGATAACCAATCTTGCCATTTGCTATCAATGTAAATATCAATAGCAGGACACCAATTCCTAATAGAAACAATCCCCAAAACCATAGGGCGAACTTTGTTTTAAATCCCATTTTCATACTAACTGTGCTATTATCGAATTTAAAATATGTAATCCTTTTCGGGTAGCTATTATGCATGACCCTTTCTTGTCTATATACCCCTGTCTCATCAAATCTTGTACCACATGGGGCTTGCCTTGTACTAGTTCTGCCGAAATTCCTTTGTTTGTTCTCAACCCGAGCATGACGGCTTCTAATCTTTTTTGCTCCTCGGTGAGGTGTTCAACCTCTCCTTCTAAGCCATGTTCATATGCCTCTATATTCGCGATATTCCAACTCCTTGTCTGCCCGTCGTAACTATGCGCAGCGGCACCTAAACCGAGGTATGGTGTATTATTCCAGTAGGCGCTATTGTGGTGCGAATGGTGCTCTTGTATACAGAAATTAGATACTTCGTAGTGTATATACCCGCTTTTAATAAGTGTGTCACAAAGCATATCATAGTAGCTGTTGAGGGTGTCATCATCCCATTCTGCGATCTCACCATTATCCCTCATACGGGTTAAAGCAGTTCCTTCCTCATACATGAGACAATAGGCTGATATGTGTTCCGGCGCAAAGCTTAGGAGTGTTGTGATATCGTCCTCCAACATACTTTGGGTTTGTCCCGGAAGGCCGTACATCAAGTCCACGGATAGGTTATCAAAGCCGGCTTGACGGGCTAAAGGTATAACTTCTTTCGCTTGCTGAGCATTATGCCGCCTGCCGATAAGTCGAAGGAGTTCGTCTTGGAATGATTGTACGCCTAAACTCAAGCGATTGACACCGGCTGAACGGATAGCTTGCAGGTAGGGCAGGGTAAGGTCTCCCGGATTAGCCTCCATTGTAATTTCGATGGCTGTAGCGATGCCGATGGCTTGCAATAAACGGGTAATCTCCTCTGCAGGCAATTGGGAGGGGGTGCCCCCACCGATATAAATCGTTTCAATAGGCTCCTGAAGCTCGTCCTTGCGGCGGTGCCACTCATTTATGACTGCATCTATATACGCATGATGCCCCGTAAGACGAGTCGTAGAGTAGAAGTCGCAGTACTTACAGCGAGATTTACAAAATGGTATATGGATATAGATGCCTGCCATATGTTTGCCTTATAACAATAGACTCATTACGATTTAATATGATTCAGCCAGTCTGCCATTTTTTGCTCTTGGGGTGAACCTTGAGGATGCCAAAAGTGTGTCCCGACTAAATCGTCGGGCAAGTATTGCTGCGGGACATAGTGGTTGGGATAATCGTGTGGGAACTTGTAGCCATCGGCATAGCCGAGGTCTTTCATTAACTCCGTTGGTGCATTGCGGATATGTAATGGAACGGGCAGATTGCCGCTATGCTTGACTTCGGCAAGAGCCGTCTCAATAGCCAAGTTGGCGGAATTAGACTTTTGGCTGGTTGCCAGATAGATAGTAGCCATTGCAAGCGGGATTCGCCCTTCAGGCCAGCCGATTTTGGTGAGTGTATCAAAACAGGCATTGGCTACTAACATGGCATTGGGGTTAGCTAAACCGATATCCTCGCTGGCGCTAATGACCAATCTACGGGCTATGAACTTAGGGTCTTCGCCCGCTTCCACCATCCGTGCTAACCAGTATATAGCTGCATCCGGATCTGAGCCTCTGATGGATTTGATGAAGGCAGATATGATGTCATAGTGCATTTCTCCATCCTTGTCGTAGGCGAGGGGATTTTGTTGCAACTCTTTTGTGACAGTTTGATTATCGATGACCTTATTACCTGAATTGACCACCAATTCGATGATATTGAGTAATTTGCGGGCATCGCCACCGCTATAACGCAGCAAAGCGTCACTCTCTTTCACCGTTAAACCCACTTTGCGAATTTCTGTGTCCTCTGTTAAGGCGCGGTGTAGCAGTTCCAATAAATCCTCTTTGCCCAACGGGTGCAATACATAAACCTGGCAACGGCTCAATAACGGGTTGATAACTTCAAAGGATGGATTTTCCGTTGTTGCACCAATCAACACAACGGTACCGTCTTCTACAGCCCCCAATAGACTATCTTGTTGGGATTTAGAAAAACGGTGTATTTCATCAATAAATAGTATCGGTGATCGTTTATCGGAAGCGAAGAGCCCATTGTTTATGGATGCCGTGCGTTTGGCTTTGTCAATGACATCCCGTACTTCTTTAACGCCGCTGGTAACTGCCGAAAGGGTATAGAAGGGTCTATCTAACTCATGTGCCACAATACGCGCCAAAGTTGTTTTGCCGACTCCGGCCGGTCCCCATAAGATAAAGGATGAGACATTGCCGTTCTCAATCATCGTGCGGATGATAGCTCCCGGACCGACTAAGTGCTTTTGACCGACATATTGGTCTAATGTCGTAGGGCGTAATCTTTCTGCTAAAGGCATCATACTAATCGGGCTTCATTAAAATAAGTTATCGTAGTCTATCATTCCTTTTATCTCTTGCTTACTCTCCTCCTGTGTCAAAGCGCGAACATGCGTCTCTGTGCGGATGGGGGTGTCTTCTTTATAAACCTTATAGTGTCTATCGGCTTGCGCAGCTATTTGGGGTAAGTGCGTAATAGCGATTATCTGTCGTGAGCCTGACATCTCATGCATGATACGCCCCATTTGAGTCGCGGTTTCACCGCCAACACCGGTATCAATCTCATCAAAGATGATGGTTGGTAATGCGTTGATTGAAGCCACGAGGGATTTTAGGCACAGCATCAAGCGCGCTATTTCACCGCCGGAGGCAACCTCACTGACAGGACGAAGTGTTTGGTTCAAGTTTGCGGCAAAGAGAAATTGCACATTGTCTAAGCCGTTCTCTGTAAACTCTGTCAGTGGCGTAATCGCTATATCGATATTGGCATGGCGGATATTAAGGGTCGTCAAGTCTTTTATAAGCCGTTCACTAATGGGTTTAACCACAGCCTTACGGCTTTGAGTCAAGGCAAAGGCCGCTTCACTCATCTTGAGACGGAGTTGGTCAACTTGTCTTTGTACCTCTGCGATTTGTTCATCAAGGGTATCATTACGGGTGAGTTGTTGCTCCAATGATGCTTGGATGGCTAATAAGTCATCTACCGTTTCCACTTTATGCTTTCGGAGCAGTTCCTCAATAGCTGCAATGCGTTCCTCAACAGCTTCCAAACGCGCGGGGTTGACTTCTATAGAGTTATCCAAGTGTGTCAATTCGTCGGCAATGTCTTTTAACTCAATCTCAGCAGCATCTATGCGTGTCTGGAGTTCCTCGCTAACCTTGCTGACCTTACAGCCGTGCAGAAGCGATACCGCACCGCCTTCATCGCTGATACGTGCCAGAGTTTCTTGCAGCACCATTTTCAGTTCTTCCGCGTGAGAGAGACGGTAGTGCTCTTCGTTGAGTGCGTCCAGCTCTCCTGCCTCAAGGTGCATTGTCTTGAGTTGGTTATATTGAAAGGCAATATAGTCCGCATCGTCTTTATTTTTAGCCGCTAATGCGACTAAGTCCGCAAGTTGCTGTTTAGCAGCAAGCCAAGCTACGTATTGTTGCTTATAGCGATTACGCTCCGTCTCGTTATGAGCGATAGCGTCAACGATACCCAACTGGAATAAATCATCTCGTAGTAGAAGATTCTCATGCTGCGAATGAATGTCGATCAGCTTACCGGATAGGTCTTTCAGTTCTGCGGCAGAGACGACTTCGTCGTTCACAAAGGAACGGGAACGACCATTGCTATTGAGTTCGCGACGGATAAGCAGTTCTTGGTTATCTTCGCCTCGGAAAGTCGCTTCAATGACGCATCGTTCCTCGCCTTCCATAATTGTTTTGGTGTCTGCACGGGCACCCATAACGAGTGCTAAAGCACCAAGAATAATGGATTTACCGGCTCCTGTTTCACCGATAAGCACACTCATGCCCGAGTCGAAATCAATATCCAAGCTATTGATAAGCGCGTAGTGCTGTATGTATAAGTGTGTGAGCATTATTTCGTTATCTCTGAATAGGTTTCATCTCTTGTCGGGTCTATCGCCGTGAGTATCTCATATGCAGAAGTTTTCTCTGCTGTGGTGCCCTGTTTGAATATCTGAGTCAACTCGTCATTTTTAGCATCCAGAAAGGTGTTCACCAAATACGTGGCGGGGCGTGCTCTGTAAGCGTCTCGTAGGATAGGAAGTCCTTCCGCTATACGCGCACGGGCATTTGCTACATTTTGCGCCATCTGGTCTAACCCCAAACGGTGATAAGTATAGTAGTAACCACGATAATCTGCAAAAGCATTATCCATAATGTTATTGATAAGAGCATAGCGGTTGCGATTCGAGTCGAAAGCCTTCCAGCCTGCCATTTCTAACGTGCTTAAAGAGGCCGACTGAGCAGCTTGTACAATCTCTTCACAGACTTTGAAGCAAGGTGTTCCGCCCATCCGCTCATAACTATCCATATCGAAGCCTATAATGAGGTAAGCGTAATACATCAAGAGGGCAGAGAGATTGGCAGAGAGTTGATTGGGCTGAGAAAACTCGATGCGGTCGTATTCCTGATAGGTAAAGTTAAAGTCCCTATCGTTGATATTGAGGATGGGCGTCATGTAAGAAGTGCCATACACCGGTCTATTGGACTGCACCGTAGCGGCGCAACTATAGACATTGTCCTCCACTTTATTGACGATAAGGAGCAGATTACATTCAATCCTCTCATTGTCCGTCATGGTCATTCTCGTGAACTGCGTTTGGTTCATGAAATCGGAAATGGCGTTTTGAAGCGTCGTAAAGGCGGACTTATTAGAGCCCTCAATCTGCTGACTATTGACATTTACCTTGCAGTTGAGCTCCTGGGCGTAGACACCGAGTGTCATGCCGGCGAAAAGAAGTATAAATAGTTTTTTCATCGGTATATGGATACTATATTACCGGTTTCGGTATCAAAAATAATGTGTATATTCTCCTTAAAAAGGTCTTTTGTCAAGGGAATGGCAACGCCTAATTGTGCCATTTTGTCTTCACCTTCTGCAAGGAGTTTGTCGCTAAAGATTAAACTATATCGTGCCGTACCGGGCAGGTTATAGTAAATCTGAGAGGGTTGAGGGGCTTTCTTATTGACGGGTTCTGTAGAAGCAGACTTAACCTGTTTGGTCGCAGCAATGGTAAGCATAAGGCTTTCACCTTCCCCAAAACCGGTTTCGTTATTGAAATTGGTGAGAACCACCTCTTCGCTATGCGTCGGGCAGTAGGTAAATGATTTCGTGAGGTGATTGACCCGTACTGTGCCTGAAAAGAGCGATACGAGGAAATGTTCTTGCCGCTCAAGCGTAGCGAGAACTTCCTCCATGGCTTTGCCATCAGTGGGGTAGTGGTCCACTTCACCGGCGAGAATAAACATCCTTGTCTCGCGAATTTGAAAAATTTGTTCCGCCACTTTTTCGGCTCGCGCCTCATCGTCATCAACTTTCATATCCGACTCCATAAAAGGAATAACAAGCGGAGTAGAAAATTCCGTTACTACAGCAGACTTACCATGCTGTGCACTTGCTGTCACGGGCGACGAGCCTGCAACGGAGATGTTATAACCCGTCAATATGCCCTCGCGGGATAAAGCTATCAATTGCGTATTCAATTCATTCGCTGCTACTACTTTATAGGCCCTGTCATTATCAGCGGTAGCGCGCGTGGAGACATGGACATCACGGATTATATAGGTTGTATCGGTTTTCGTTATCGGGTCGTGAATACCTAATAAATCCGCGTATTGAGCATAGATACCAGCCGTCCGAATCGTCTCATCGTAGTGGATGTCGAAGACTAATTCGGTTTTAGGCATATAGTAAACGAGGGCCTGCTCATTGTCCTGCACCAATTGTGCATTCATTGATAGACTTGCCGTAAGTGCCACCAAAAGAGTAGCATAGCGTAAATTAGTTCTTGTAGATTTCATAGTTCATTATTCCAAATTTTCCATGCTTGTTCAGCTTGTTCTGTGAACATGCGTTCTCCATTTATGGTGCATGCTCCCTGCAACCTTCCGCGGCGTAGGAACTCCGTTTCAGCAGGATTGTAAATACAATCAAAAAGGATGTGTTCAGAGCCTATTGCACTATAGGGAATATCGACACATTGTTTGTTTTGGCTCTCTATGGTGTTTCGATTGTACATTCCAAGTGGTGTACAGTTGATTAACAACTTGTATTCTCCAATGATAGCCGGTGTTATCTGCTCATATAAAAGGTCGCCTCTCTCTCTACTGCGGCTTACCCGACAATAGGCTATACCTCGCTGTCTAAGCGCATAAAAGACAGCTTTAGCTGCACCGCCACTCCCGAAAACAAGGGCTTTAACGGCTACTGACCTTTCTTGTGGCAGCACTTCGTCCAGTGTAGCAAGTACCCCGACATAATCGGTATTGTAGCCTTTGCCATGCTTAACACAATTGACTGCACCAATAGCCGCTGCCTCAGTATCAAGCTCCGTGAGATAGGGGATAATCGCCTCTTTGTAAGGTATCGTAACACTATAGCCATCAAGGTCTTTCGGGGGTGTAAGCGTCGGCATTTCATAAAGCGAATAGGTGGCATCAATGTGTTCCGTGCTAAACTTCGCAGTAAAATATGTCGCTGATTTTGATTGCCCCAAGGGATATCCAATTAGTCCGTACTTACGCATACTTCTTGAATCCTTTCTGCTAATTGTGCCACATGTTCAATCTCTGCTTTCGACCAAAGACTCAATTCTGCGCGCACGGCATTGCGTTTGAAGCGCGTATCGGTGTTGGTCGAGTCTTCAACCCAAGGGATGTGACGAATATCCTTCAAATAATGGCAAATGTAGTCGTGCGTGGTGCATAAGAAAGGCCTTATGACAGGAATATCCCCACTCACCGGATTAGGGCTAATGGGGCGCATGCCGCATAACCCTTTCAACCCGCACCCTCTGCGGATGTGCATCAAGACCGTCTCGGCTTGGTCATTCATATGATGCGCTACGGCAATGGCTTGACATCGCTCGGATTGAGCTAATTCCGCGAACCACTGATACCGTAACTCCCGGGCTGCGAGTTCAACACTCATCTTATGCTCCAAAGCATATGCCTGTGTATCAAAGCTACGGACATATAGTTTGGCTAGGGAATTATGGACTTTGCTTTCTAAAACAGGAATTATAGAACGTACAAATTCTTCATCGCGCATACTCTCTTCACCGCGAAGGTGAAAATTACAGTGCGCCACAATACATTGATACCCGCTACGCAGTAACACATCCAATAGGGCGACACTATCCGCACCGCCACTGAGACAAACCAATACTTTTGCTCCATCGGAGAGGAGGTTATGGTCTCTTATATATTTTTTAACTCGTCTAAGCACACTAAATTGTTGCTAATCGCGTAGATAGTAAGACCGGCAGCAGAGTGGATATGTAGTTTTTTGGAGATATTCTTCCGGTGAGACATAACTGTGTGTGTCGAGATGCACAGGACATTGGCTATCTCCTTATTACTGAGACCATTGACAATCTGTACAAGTACTTCTTTCTCACGGTCAGACAGAGGTTCATCGTCCTGAGGTTGTTGGCGTTTAAGAGCCGGTAAAAGAATATCGTCTTCTATAGAGCAATGCAGTGCCAGTTCGGCTTCCAGTTCAAATATATCCTGCAGAGCAGCATAAATCATTGTGTCATTGGCAGCAATGGGAAAATACTTGGTGATGAGTTGTTTGAGCTCATCAAGTCGATTGTGCATTGCCTTATCGTCTGCCGGATGGAGTGCATAATCATTGGAGTTTTCGTGCTCAATGTGATGCTTTATCTCAGCTGCATATTCATCAAAGAAGCGAATTATGAGAATTGGTATTTGTTGTGAGCGTGCATCTTTGAGTTGGCTCATTTCGACTTGACTCACCGCACTAATCAATTCCTCGCGGATACGGGGAATCTGGAAGTCTAAAAAGTAGGTATGTGCGTTTCTAAGATAAACCTGCAAAGTCGCTAAATCCACCTTGTCATTGGGGGTGTGATTGACAACTGCGAGAAATGTGCCCGTATCAATGTTATGCTCCGTGCAGACCTCGTCGATGGTTTTGTCACCCACCCCCATGGTAATCCCGAATTGGCTGATGAGGTGGAGCAGATTGTGCTCCTCCGACATCAGCCGATACATCCTATCAAAACTGCTATACATTCGTTTACTTCAAGTTATAGCTAATGGTCGTCACAACGCGAATGTGCTTTTTCCAAGGTTGTTGGTCATCTCCGGTAATGGAGAATTGTCCTTGGTTGGCATTACGGATGCCGCCTAATTTAGAACGACTGTCAGCGGCAAATTTTTCTGCTACCTCACGAGCGTTCTTTGTAGCTTCTTCAATCATCTCGGGTTTAAGGTCGTTGAGACCATTATATTGGTAATCGGTGGACCAAGAGTTGCTGCTGACTACAATTCCCTTAGCCAATAGGTCACTAACGACGCCTTGATTAGCGACAACACGCTCAACATCAGCGGTCGCAATGATTAAGGACGTGCGCAGTGTGTAATGATACTCCGGGCGACGGTCATAGTAGCCCTGCCAGTTATCGTCAAAATTGATATTACCGAGGCTTATCTCTTCCTGTTTAAAGCCCTTCTCAACGAAATAGTCAACGAGTTTCGCTTGGGTACGTTTAAGCTCCGCTGAAATAGAGGTCAGGTCATTGCCGTTTATGTTGAGGCTAAGCGGCCAAACAACGAAATCCGCCTGGACATCGCGTGTCGATAGACCTTTGACCGTAACGATGCGGTCTTTAGAAGCCAATTGATGAATACCGCAATAAACAAAAACTCCTGCGAGCGTAATACCTACTGCAATCAGTGCAGCACTAACTAAATTTTTCATACTTGTATTGTTTTATAAAAGTTGTATTCACAAAAACGCGCAAAGATAGTTATTTTTTTTGACTATTGCAAAAATTTCTTGCTTTTGTCGGCATTTAGCGTTAAAATTGGCATCTCTGCAACCTTTGCTCAGTCATTATAGGCGCATCAATTATTGGTGTCGTGCTTGGCTAATGAAGCAATAACGAAGTTGCGGAGAAGCAGATAGGGTTTCTGCGCGGTCTTTTTTTGCTCCTCAAATCGTTCTTGCCAATACGCTTTGCGTTCCGGGTCTGCCAGTTCAATCTTACATTGTTGGACAGCGTTAGCGAAATTGGAGGCAAGGTCACGTTGGCGCGAAGAGATTTTGTCGGGATTTTTGTGCTTAGGGTAATGCGATGCGATCCGCTTTCCGAGACGGGTGCAGAAGTAGATTTCACTTTGATGGTCGAGCCTTCCGTTGACTTGCTCGACAGGGTCTAAATAGGATACTTGTGCCATAATAAAAGACGTGTTTATATCAGTCTAAAAAGGCTGATGCGTTAATAATAATTGTATCAATAGTTTGTCGATAGGTAGGTGATGTATCGGCGATGTATTCTGCTTTTGCCGTCCTTTTACCGTGCTTTTGCCGTGCTTTTGCCGTGTTGATAGCGTAGCTTTAAGGTAATTGATAGCATAAAAACGATGCAAAGATACAACATTTTTTTGAGCTATGCAAACGAATTGAAGAAAAAATGTACTTTTATTTGCATATCTCGCAAAAAATACCTATCTTTGCAGCGGAAAATGATAAGAGCACGCGAGGAAAAGCGATAATACGATAGCTGAAATTGCAAAACAGCACATCAGACATTGCAAAATAACGTAGCTGAAATTATAAAACAGTATAAAATCTAACTGCCATGTTACAAGAAGTAAGAACTCTTCGCTTGAACGAAGAACGTCATCCCAATGAAAATGAAGTGTGGGAAGCACACCGATATGCTAACGAAAAACATTGTATTGTGCAATTACAATGGTTTATTCCTCATTATGGTCTGAAGACGTGGGTGATTGCACCGGAGGATAACATTGCCGAATTGCTTGCTAATCTCCATATCGCAGCCAATTGACCTTTGGGACAATAGTTATCAAGTACAAGAAATCATCGCAGCACAACGCTCGGAGATGAGTGGTTGTGCCGACATCTACCGCCAAAACAGCGGCAACATAAGCAGGACATACATGGCGCAAATCGTTGCGCTATAAAATAATAAGCATTACTATTATTTCGCGTTTACCGAAAAAAAAAACTATAAGGTTTCTGGAGAAATAAATAGTAAAGGTTTCCGTATATAGGATGCCTTTTCGTATCATTTAATAGATGCTACACACACTGTGTGAGTTTCTTATGATACGAGAGGTCTCCTTGCTGGGTTGCCTTGGTACGCGATAAGAAACTCACATTTTCTTATTGCGTGCGGGTTGATAGGGGCACAAAACAACTGGCGGACGAACGATTGCAAGTAACTGCCAAATGCTTTGCCGGGATTGTAACAGACGGAAAAGCAGCAAGTAAATTTGATATATAGTTTTATTTATAAGAGTCATGCGAAAGCGTGGCTCTTTTTATTATCTAAATCAACAACTGAAAAAGAGTAGGGTGTTGCGTAGAAATGTGAACAGGGTGGTGCTGCTAAGAAATGTGAAACTTACAACTGCAAACGGGGTAATATTTCACAAATGCAAATGCAATGAAACCTCCTCAGCCGCAGCACTTCTAACAATTGTGAACAGGACGGAAACCCTGTCTATGCTCTGCGAATGGAAGTGGAGAAATAAAGTCATGTAATTGTGTAAAGTGCTATATTTCAATAGTAATATAATTTATCTAAAGTGGTGCTTTAATATAAATGGTGTAAATAACCTCATTTGGGTATAACTCAAATATTTTTAGAGATAAGAAATTATAATTAACTGATTTTCTATACTCTAAAACATTAGCTTAAAGTGATAAAATAGGGGTATTGGTGCAGATTGATTGGATGGGTTGTCCTATACTCTAATTTAAGGTATGCAAAATGTGAAAACATCTGCAAAATAAAAATATTTTTAAAAACATTTGCAAATGTGAAAAAGTTTGCATATCTTTGCAGCGTTTTTTGAGAGTAAAACTATGACAAATCGCGAAAAGATCTTGAAGATTATGGAAGCGGAGCACATGTCTGCTCGGCAATTTAGTGAAGCGGTCGGTATTCAGAACGGCACACTCAGTAATATCCTCAACGGGCGTAATGATGCCAGCAATGAGGTTATAAAAAAAATCCTTATGCGGTTTCATCACATATCGGCTGAATGGTTCATGCGCGATCAGGGACCGATGTATGTTACGGCGGATGGGACGCAGCAGGCTTTATTTGATATTAAACCTCTTGAACCTGAGGTAAAAGAGGATGAACAACCGAAGGTGTCCGAGGATAGTAAGAACCGGATAGTTGCAAAAAAGGAGCAACCGGTGCAGGTTGCTCCCAAGAGTATTGAACGAATCGTTGTGTTCTTTTCAGACGGGACGTTCCAAGAGTTAAAGAGCTAATAAAGCTTTTATGTGGCTACCTGATTACCTGATGGTCAGGTTTTCGGGATTCCGGGTAACCGGATTTTGGAGGATTCCACGTGTGGGTTATACAACGAGCGCTTTGTTAAGTTTCTCACGGATGGAGATGTAGATTTCGGAGCCTTTTTGGCAGAGCTGCTTGCCATCGGCAGCAAGTGCTGCCGTAGAGACATATCCCATACCGATACCTTTCTTAGTGGTAGGAATCATGATGCCTGATGTAACATGACCAATCTCGTGTCCTTCCGCATCGCAAATGGGATAACCATTGCGGGGTATGGCACGCTCCTGCATCTCAAAATGTACCAATTTGCGCTTCACACCGTCTGCCTTTTGCTTCAAGAGGTATTCTTTATCAATAAAATCCTTGGCATCAAACTTGGTAATCCAGCCTAAACCGGCTTCTAACGGACTGGTGGTGTCGTCTATGTCATGACCGTATAAGCAGTACCATTTTTCGAGACGTAAGCTGTCGCGAGCACCTAATCCGATGGGGTGTAAATCAAATTCAGGTGCTTTGCCGACCTCAAAGAGTGCGTTCCAAATCTGCATGGAATCTTTGACATCGAAATAGAGCTCAAATCCGCCGGCGCCGGTGTAACCGGTATTCGAGAGAATAACGCCTTGTACTCCTGCAAAGGACCATTCTCTAAAGGCGTAGTAGGGGATAGCGCTTAGGTCAGCATCGGTGAGTTGTTGTAAAAGTGCGGTGGCTTTAGGTCCTTGTACCGCCAATTGGCCATAACGCGCCGATGCATTCTCGAGGTTGCAGCCATAGCCGCCTTCCTCATTTTGTTTCACTACCCAGTCCCAGTCTTTGTCGATATTGCCGGCATTGACAACAAGGAGATATTTGGTGGTCGAATACTTATATATAATAAGGTCATCCACTATGCCGCCTTTTCCGTTTGGGAAACATGTGTATTGTGCCTTGCCGGCATCAAGTTTGGAGACGTCATTCGTCGTTATATATTGCAGGAAATTCAGCGTGTTGTCGCCCTTAACCCAAAATTCGCCCATGTGGCTAACGTCAAAGACGCCTACGCCTTCTCGCACTATACGATGCTCTTCTTGAATACCGGTCGGATACTGGATAGGCATGTTGAAGCCTGCGAAATCTGCCATTTTAGCGCCTAAGGCAATATGAATGTCTGTAAAAGGAGTGGTTTTCATAACTAATTATTAAAATTTAAAGCATAGTAATAATCTTCTTGATGACTTCAGTTGCTTTCTCCATAGAAGGTATGGGGATGAACTCAAATCGGGAGTGGAAGTTCTCACCTCCGGCAAAGATATTGGGGCATGGCAATCCTTTATAACTAAGGGTTGCGCCGTCCGTACCGCCGCGAATGGGTTTGATTTTAGGCTCGACTCCTGCCTCGCGCATCGCTTTTTGTGCCAAATCAACGATCCACATCACCGGCTCAATTTTTTCGCGCATATTGTAGTATTGGTCGCGAATGGCAATTTCTGCCGTTCCTTCGCCGTATTCGCGGTTAACCTTATGCACCAAATGTTCAAGTTCCCGTTTTTTCGATTCGAACAAATGCGCATCATGATCACGGATAATATAGTGAAGAGTAGTCTCTTCTACGGTGCCGGACATATGGGTCAAGTGGTAAAAACCTTCATAATCTTGCGTATGTTCCGGAGTTTGCCAGCGTGGTAACATCACGGCGAACTGGTAGGCGATACGCATGGAGTTAATCATCTTATGATAAGCAGAGCCGGGGTGCACATTGACACCATGTATGGTTACGGTAACGGCAGCGGCGTTGAAGTTCTCGTACTGCAGTTCACCAATCTCGCCTCCATCCATCGTGTAGGCAAAATCCGCACCGAAGGTCTGAACATCAAAGTGGTCGGCGCCTTGTCCAATCTCCTCGTCGGGGGTAAAGGCAATGCGCACTTTGCCGTGTTTAAGCTCGGGGTGCTGAATAAAGTATTCCATAGCGCAGACGATTTCAGCGATACCGGCTTTATCATCCGCTCCCAATAAGGTTGTACCATCGGTTACGATGAGTTCCTGTCCCTTGTAGGGGCCGTCTTCTGCTATTTTGATAGAGGGGTGGATATTTTTGCCGGACGCATCAGGGGATGTGTCCATATGGGCAATAAAGCCGACGACGGGTTTCTCCTCCTGTGTCGTAGCGGGAAGGGTCGCCATGACATATCCGTAATCAGAAAGGGTTACCTCTTGCAGCCCAATCTGCTTTAGCTCCTCCACCAAAAAACGCGCAAACTCCATCTGCCCGGGGGTAGAAGGAGTCATGCGTGTACTATCATCCGAGGTCGTACAGAACGACACATATTTCAGAAATCGGTCGGTAATGCTCATTTGAAGAGAGACAAGATGTTGCTGATAGATGAAGCCGTTTCTCCGGCTGTTTGAATAGCAGAAATGGCGCTATTGGAAGCAGCCTCAATCTTAGAAGAGTCCACTTTCTCAGCCAGGGTATTGAGTTGTTCTGTAACCGTACTGCTGATTTTCTCGGTCACGAGCCCATCAGAGCCTAAGATAAGTCCAGTGGCGAAGTTCTTCCAATAACTGCCATCCTTGGCATTGGATTTGAGGTTCTGGCAACTCTTAACCAGTTGAATGGCGTTCATGGCGTTATTGAGATTTGTGTAATCGAACTTGCCATCCGTTTTGTACTGTGCGTAGAGTGCGCGTAAGGCAGCACCGGCTGCTTGACCATCATTGTTGGTGGCATTCGTCACTGTGGTAGCTCCGGTGGCCGCATTAGCTGTTGAAGACGAAGGAGATGTTGTGCCCGTAAGGGTGGAGCAAGCAGTCAGCCCCATCAGGGCTACCGCTGCAATAAGAAATACTTTTTTCATTACTTAATATGATTTTTAACTAAATTTGGTGCAAAGTTACAACTTTTTTTGCATATGTGCAAATCTTTTTGTATTTTTGCAGCAAATATGAAATATTTTTTAGCGATAATAGGTGGCGGCCCTGCGGGCTATACAGCCGCAGAGCAAGCAGCAAAGGCCGGCAAGAGCGTTGTGCTCTTTGAGCGTCAGAGTTTAGGAGGAACATGCCTCAATGTGGGCTGTATTCCTACGAAATGTCTTCTTCATGACACGCATGCGGGAATAACAGACTGGAAGGTACTTCAGCAACACAAGACACGAGTGGTACGTAAATTAGTAGCCGGTATCAGGATGCGTCTAAAGGATGTCCATGTCGTAATGGGGCAGGCGCAAGTGCATGACGGTAAAGTATTTTGTCAAAATGAGGAATACGAGTTTGAGAATTTATTGATTTGTACGGGTTCGTCGAACTTTGTGCCTCCAATTCCCGGAATAACTGACAATGCGGCTGTTTGGGACAGTACCGATGCGCTCAACGCAGAAGAAGCGCCGAAGAGTGTAGTCATTGTAGGGGGCGGTGTGATTGGTATGGAGTTTGCGACTATATATCATGCCTTAGGCATTCCGGTAACGATTATAGAAGCAATGCCTCGTATTCTTAGCAGCATTGACCAAGATGTGGTACAAGTTCTATATGACAAGTACATCAAAGCCGGTATTGCTATTCATACGGACACGAAAGTGACGGCGATAGAAGGGCATGTTGTGCATACAACGCAAGGAGACTTTGAGGGCGACAAGATTCTTATATCTGTCGGAAGAAGACCCAATATCTCAGGCTTTGAGGAATTGCAAGGGCAAGCCAATGTCTATTTTGCGGGCGATGTAACCAAGACGATTATGCTCGCACATGTAGCAGAACGGCAGGCCTCGGCGGCTGTTAACACCATGTTGGGCATTAATGATGAGGTTAATTATGAGGCAATTCCCGCCGTAGTTTATACCCATCCCGAGATTGCTACGGTCGGGGTGATGGAAGGCGATATCAGAGCATTGCCGATGTCTTATGCCGGGCGATTCGTGGTTGAGAATGACCGTGAGAACGGCTTATGCAAGATGGCTGTAGATCCTCAGTCGGGCAAGATTAAAGGTGTTACTATGATAGGCGATCCTTGTTCAGAAATCATTGCAGCGGCATCCGTTGCCATCAGTCAGGGTATGCGTGTTGATGAACTAAAGAGGGTAGTGTTCCCTCATCCAACTGTTTCAGAAATATTAAAAGAGATATTATGACCATCCAAGAAGAAATTCGGCAATTATGCCGTGATAAGAATGCGGTCATTATGGCACATTACTACCAACGACCGGAAATACAAGATGTTGCGGATTTTATAGGAGATTCGTTGGCGTTAGCGCAACAAGCGGCTAAAACAGAGGCTAAAATCATAGTGATGTGCGGTGTACACTTTATGGCAGAAACCGCCGCATGTTTATGTCCTGACCGAAAAGTGCTTATCCCTGCTCCTGAAGCAGGTTGTTCTTTAGCAGACAGTTGCCAAGCAGAAGACTTAAGACGCTGGAAAGAAGAACATCCAGGTTATATGGTGGTCAGTTATGTCAACACCTCGGCAGAAGTCAAAGCGCTCACAGATGTAGTTGTCACCAGTTCCAATGCTCTTAAGATTATCAATCAACTTCCTAAGGATGCAAATATCTTATTCGGACCGGATAAGAACTTGGGTAGTTACATCAATGACTTAACAGGCCGAGAGATGACATTATGGGATGGGGCTTGTCATGTCCATGCGCGTTTCTCTGTAGAGGCTCTGATACATTTGAAACATGATCATCCTAATGCGCCGGTACTTACTCATCCGGAATGTAAGAAGGCAGTGATTGAACTATCCGATTACGTCGGCTCGACAGCCGCGTTACTAAAATACGTTAAGACCCATACTAATAATGAGTATATCATTGTTACGGAAAGCGGAGTCATCCATGAGATGCAGAAAGCCTGTCCTGATGTGACTTTTATTCCTGTACCCCCAGAAATTACCGAGGGTGTAGGATGTATGTGTAATGAGTGCGAGTATATGCGAATGGCCACCTTGGAAAAACTAAGAGACACCCTTCGAGATGAAACAAACGAGGTCCATGTAGAGCCTGAAGTGGCCGCAAAAGCGGTTAAGTCAATTCACAAGATGTTAGCAATGTCATGAAGATTTTAGTCGCCATGAGCGGTGGAATCGATTCCACTATGACAGCCCTCCTTCTTCGTGAGCAGGGTTATGAACTCGTGGGGGTGACCTTTCGGACTTTTGACTCCATGAAGGAGTCCTGTATTGCCAATGAAAAAGGCTGCTGTACCATTGACTCTATCATGGAGGCTAAACATCTATGTGAGTCTCTCGGTATAGAGCACCATATTGTGGACTTCCGAGAGGCATTTCGGAAATCGGTAATCGAAAACTTCATTTCTGAATATCAATACGGACGGACACCTAATCCATGCGTATTGTGCAATAAGTGCATCAAATGGGGTGAATTACTTCAAGTAGCAGATGAATATCACTGTGAAAAGATTGCGACCGGGCATTATGCCAGAATAGTTGAGCAAGACGGGCATTATTACCTCCGTCGTGCAGCAGACACGAAAAAAGATCAGACCTATTTCCTATGGCAATTGACAGAAGAGAACCTCATGCAAACACTTTTTCCTTTAGGTGATTACACCAAAGAACAAGTTCGTGCAATGGCTGCAGAGCGGGGGTATGTACGTTTATCCCAAAAAACCGAGTCGCAAGATATATGTTTTATCCCAAATGGGGATGTAAAGGGGTTCTTGAACCAATATCTGCCTGACTTCACGCCATACACGATCGGTCAGCGGAAAGGTTTAGGCGTTGCTTTAGGCTATCCCGCTTATGTCAAATCGATTAACCCGCTGACATTTGGTCATCATGATGAGTTATACACGCATGATGTGGCGTTGAAAGATGGCTATTTCCGTGGTGATCGGGCTCGTCCTGTTATGGCGCAAATAAGGTATCGGAGTGCAGCAACTGAAGCGAGATATGACGGAGCATTGCATTTTGCAGAACCCGTATGGGCAGTAACACCCGGTCAATCTGCCGTGACGTATCAAGATGACCTCCTTGTCGGGGGAGGTGTGATAAGTGATTGAACTATTCAACGTGCAAATGAATAAATATAAATGATATAATGAAACGACCAATTATTCCCGTATTATTATTGACCGGCTATTTAGGTGCCGGTAAAACGACTTTGCTTAACCGTATATTGGCAAATGAAAAAGGAATCCGTTTTGCGGTGATTGTAAACGATATCGGCGAAGTTAACATTGACGCGTCCCTGATACAACAGGGTGGTGTAGTAGCACAACAAGATGATAACTTGCTGAGCCTAACTAACGGTTGCATCTGTTGTACTCTAAAGACAGACCTCATAAAACAACTGCATGAGTTGGCAACTGCCAAGAAATATGATTATATCGTTATTGAAGCTTCCGGTATCTGCGAGCCTGCGCCAATCGCCAATACTATATGTAACTATGATCGGGCAGTACCTTTCTCAGATGATCCAGTGCCGGTTCTTGACAACATAACTACCGTCGTTGATGCCAAGCGTCTTAAAGATGAGTTCCATTTGGGCAAAAACTTGGCGGAACAAGCTGAGGATGGCGAGGAAAATTTAGCCTCCCTCGTGATGCAGCAAATAGAGTTCTGCAACCTCATTTTGCTCAATAAAGCCTCTTTGTTAGAGGGAGATGAGCTTCCTCAGTTGGTAGAGGCAATACGTGCTATTCAGCCTAAAGCTGAAATTATTCCCTGTGATTATTGCGATGTGCCATTGGATAAACTTATTCATACCGGATTATTCGATTTCAATGAAGTAGCCGGTTCAGCCCGCTGGATAGAAGCAATAGAGGGTGATATTGAGGATGAGGAAGAAGGCGAGGCCTATGAGTACGGCATAGAGACTTTTGTATATTATAGGCGAAAACCTTTTAGCCTTGGTCTATTTGATGACTTTGTGGCACGCCATTGGTCACCCAACATCATCCGCTGCAAAGGAATGTGCTATTTTGCAGACGAATACGATATGTGCTATATCTTTGAGCAAGCCGGTAAGGAGTTTAATCTTCGCCAATGTGGTCAGTTCTACGCAACGATGCCTCAAAAGGAATTAGAGGCTGCCCTTGCTAATGATGCACTCTTAAGACGTGACTGGGACGAGACCTATGGCGATAGAATGCAGAAATTAGTCTTTATTGGTCAAAACCTTGATAAGGATGCTATCATTCAAGCATTAGATAATTGCATAGTAGAACAATAATAAGACAAATACAATGAAAACCAACCAATTATCCATGCGTCACATTGGACTTGGTGACGCAGACCAACATGAGATGCTCAATGCCTTGCAGCTTACTTCAGTAGAACAATTGATTCAAGAAACCATGCCTGCTGATATCCTACTCACCGAGGAGGAAAAAGCGGTACAGGACGAGGCATTAGGTACCGCATTAACGGAGCAGGAACATTTGGATTCCATTGCTGCTATGGCAGAGGAGAATATGCCATTTACATCCCTAATCGGGCGTGGTTGGTATGGCACGATTACTCCTGCCGTTATTACCCGTAATGTCTTGGAAAACCCTGTTTGGTACACCTCTTATACACCTTACCAAGCCGAAGTCAGTCAGGGTAGGTTAGAGGCATTATTCAATTTCCAAACGGTTATATCGGACCTGACGGGTTTACCTTTGGCGAACTGCTCCCTATTGGATGAAGCGACCGCTGCTGCAGAAGCCGTTACCATGATGCGCAACCTCCGTTCTCGCGAACAGGTCAAGAACAACGTAAGCAAGGTCTTTGTGGATAGTAAGATATTCCCGAATACTTTATCCGTTTTGCGCACGCGTGCACAGGGACAAGGTATAGAATTGGTCTTAGGTACTTATGCTACATTTGAACCCAATGAAGAATACTTTGGTGCAATTGCACAATTCCCAAATGCTGAAGGTTCCATTGAGAATTATGAATCGTTTATAGAGGCTTGCCATGAGAAAGGGCTGAAAGTCACATTGATAGAGGACATTATGGCGATGGCATTACTGCGTCCGCTGGATTGTGATATTGCAGTAGGTAGTGCTCAGCGTTTGGGTTTACCAATGGGATTTGGAGGTCCGACTGCAGGCTTTATGGCAACACGTGATGCATTTAAGCGCGACATGCCCGGGCGAATCATTGGTCTTAGTAAGGATAGTCATGGGCGTCCGGCATATCGTTTGGCTTTACAGACACGCGAACAGCATATCAAACGAGAGAAAGCCACTTCTAATATCTGTACAGCCGAGGCACTATCTGCTATGATGGCAGGCTTTTATGCGGTATATCACGGAGCAGAAGGGGTTCGTAGTATTGCTGAAAGTATTCATTCCAAAGCTGCATATATCAACGAGATGATTCAGGCATACGGCTATGAGCAGGATAATAATGAGTTCTTTGATACGCTGAAGATCTGGCTTCCTGAAGAGGTTGAAATAAGCGATTTTAAAGCAATAGCAGAAGAGAAGGGACTTAATCTCTATTATGACAAGGAAGGCTGGATCGGACTGAGTTTAGATGAGGCAGTAACACTTGATACAATGAATGAGTTGATTGCCCTTTTCGCGGAAGCCGTAGATGCGTTGCCGAATTATGAGGATAGTGAAGAGGCTTTTGAGGGGCTATGGAGCATTGATGAGAGTCGTGTGCGTGAAGCCGATTACTTGACTGCACCGGTCTTTAGGCTCTACCATTCTGAGACAGATATGATGCGTTATATCAAACGCTTAGACAGAAAGGATATTTCTTTAACACATTCGATGATTCCGTTGGGTTCATGCACAATGAAACTCAATCCTGCCTCGGCTATGTTGCCTATCACGATGGGCGGCTGGCTCAATGTGCACCCACTGGCTCCGTCAGAGCAAGTTAAAGGCTATCTAGAGGTTCTTGAGGAACTCAAGGCGCAGTTATGCACAATAACGGGTTTTGATGTATGCACGTTGCAGCCCACTTCAGGTGCTGCCGGGGAATATACCGGTTTGGTTATTATCCGAGCCAATGTAAGTGCTGAACGTAATGTGCTTCTTATTCCTGCCAGTGCGCATGGTACTAATCCTGCATCTTGTGTTCAAGCCGGTTTTGAGCCTTGTATCGTTAAATGTGACGAATGGGGCAATACCGATCTCAATGATTGGCGTGAGAAAGCAGAGGCGAATAAGGACCATCTCGCCGGCTGTATGATTACTTATCCCTCCACGCATGGTATTTTTGAATTGGCGATACGCGAGATGTGTGATATCATTCATGAAAACGGAGGTCTTGTCTATATGGACGGTGCCAACATGAACGGGCAAATCGGTTATACGCATCCGCGTAAGATAGGTGCCGATGTCTGCCACCTTAACCTTCATAAATCCTTTGCTTCGCCGCATGGCGGTGGTGGCCCAGGAGTCGGGGCAGTGTGCTGCACGGAAGCATTAGTTAAAGGACTGCCTACAGAGGATATGAATCGTGTGTCATCTTCGTTATACGGTAATGCTAACATGGCGCTTATTTCCTATGGTTATATTCGTATGATGGGCGGCGAAGGGCTTCGTCGGGCGACAGGGGCTGCTATTCTCAGTGCCAATTACATGGCGGCCAAACTCAAAGATGCTTATGGTATTGTTTATACCGGGGCTAATGGTCATGTAGGGCACGAGCTAATTTTGGACTGTCGTCAGTTCCATCATCAAGGTATTACAGAGACGGATATTGCCAAACGTTTAATGGATTTCGGCTACCATGCTCCAACTCTTTCATTTCCGGTACATGGTACTCTGATGGTCGAACCGACAGAGTCCGAATCGAAAGCGGAGTTAGACCGTTTTATTGAGGCGCTCTTGCAAATACGTAAAGAGATAGATATTTGTCCTGAATTGTTACTGAATGCTCCTCATCCAGAATATGAAGTAGTGGGGGAATGGCAACACGCTTATAGCCGTGAGGATGCTATTTATCCGTTGCCGTTTGTAAGCGAGAATAAATTCTGGATACCGGTAGGTCGTGTAGATAATGGTTTCGGAGATCGTAACCTCATTGCCCGATATGAAAACGAAGAAATGGCTTAATGAACTGAAGGAACTCATAATTATTGCAATAGCAATAATGCCCTATGCGTTTGCGGTTAATCAAATTTTGGTGCCGCATGCTGTTGTAGGTGGTGGTCTGGCGGGTTTATGCGAGATTATCTATTTTGCATCGGGCAATGTAATGCCTATTTGGGCAACTAACTTGTCGGTCAATGCTTTATTACTCACCATCGCCGTATTCACGATTGGTTGGAAACTCTGTATCCGAACGATATATGGCGTATTCTGGATGACTTTTTGGCTAAAAGTAATTCCAGTCTCGGCAGAACCGTTGATTACTGACCCGTTTATGGCGGTGATTCTGGCGGGTTTAGTGTGCGGAGTAGGTTTAGGTATCGTGTTCCTCAACAATGGTTCTTCCGGCGGTACTGACATTATCGCAATGATTGTCAACCATTACCGTAACGTCCCGATGGGAACGGTACTGTTTATTTGTGACCTTGTCATCATCAGTTGTGCCTGGCTATTGCCCCAAGTGACTAAGATTGAGCAACTACTGTTCGGTTTATGTTTTACCTTTATGTGCACAACGGCTGTGGATTGGACAATGAATCGGGTACGGCAGAGTGTGCAGATATTCATCTTCTCAACGAAGTATGAGGAAATCGCTCAAGCCATTATGACCAAAGTTCCTCGTGGCGTTACCTTATTAGAAGGGGAGGGCGGATATACCAAACATCCCATGAAGGTAGTGACATGCCTTGCTCGCCGGAATGAGTCCAATAAAATCTTTCACCTTGTACGAGATATAGACCCTGATGCATTTGTGTCTGAGACACAAGCAGCCGGCGTATTCGGCAAAGGATTTGATGCAATCAAAAAACAATAGTGATTAATAATATAGACGCCTATGAAAAAAATCTTTTCTATGTTGCTTATAGCACTTATGCTATGTCCTGTCGGAGCGAATGCCAAGAGGCAGAAGAAGCCCCAAGAGGTTGATTCGCTTGGTAATCCTATTAAGACGGGTTGGAACTTCGGTATTCTGCCTTCTATAGCATATGATGCCGATTACGGTTTCCAGGGAGGGTTACTGACTAACATCTACTATTATGGTGATGGCAAGCAGTATCCTGAGTACATTCATTCTATTTATGTAGAAGCCGCCTATACAACAAAGCACCATGGTATTTTTAGGGTCAACTATGACTCCAAGTACCTTATTCCCAAACATCGGTTGACGCTTGATGCTACGTATTTGCCAGATGCTATGTGTGATTTCTATGGTTTCAACGGCTATCAGTCCAAGTATGATTACGCTTTCTCGACTTGGAATCAAAATCCAGCTAAGATGCCTGACTCAATGGCCTATCGTAGCCGCGTATTCTACAAATACAAGAGAGACCTTATCCGAATTGCCGGTGATATAGAAGGTACCATTTATAAGGACCTCAAATGGAACGCCGGTATAGGTGTATTAGGTTATTTGGTGAACGATGTCGATGTTAATATGCTCAATGGCAAGAACCAATATGATCCGTCATTGCCGAATTATGCACAGCGGGCTTTGGCTCCCTCGTCAGTGTCCCCCGGACTCTATGAAAAATACCGCGATTGGGGACTTATCTCAGCAGACGAAGCTCGCGGAGGTTGGCATCCTTATGTTCGTGTGGGACTGACCTATGATACGCGCGACAAACGGCAAGGACCAAACAAAGGTATTTACACAGACTTGTTCCTCACCTATAATGCGGCGTTCAACAGTTCCTACTATGGCAATCAAGCCGCTTCGGGCTTCAACAATCTCCAATTTAATTTCACCTTCCGTCACTATGTGCCTGTTTTCAAGGATAAAAAAGGCATACAACGAATCACCTTTGCTTATCGGTTCGGTACTCAAAATGTTATTGCGGGGCGTACGCCATTCTATATGAATAGCTACCTCAATACCTTATTTATTCAACGTGTTTATTACGAAGGTTTAGGTGGCGGCAACTCTGTGCGTGGTTTATTGGCCCATAGGCTCAATGCTTTAGGATACCTATTTGCGAATGTGGAGTTTCGTTTCCGGATAGTAAACTTTGATATTGGTCATCAGCACTTCTTCATCGGTCTTAATCCATTCTTTGATTTGGGTATGATTACACAACCGTACACATTGGATTGGACAGACTTACAGGCACGAATTGAGGCGACAGGAGAAAACATGTCATCGTATTTCAACAAGGATGCTTCCGTTTATATACCCCATATGTCAGCCGGTTTAGGACTGAAGGTCGGCATGAACGAGAACTTTGTACTATCTTGCGATTGGGCGATGCCAATTGATAAGCAGGATAATAGCAAATGGGCGAATTTCTATGTTAAAATGGGTTATTTGTTCTAATTATGGTAAAGACTATTCTTCTCTTAATTAGCTTTGTGCTATTCCCGATAGTGATTATCGAAGGATATAAGCGTTGGTCTTGGGTACAGAAAGTAGGCACAGTCGTTTTGGCATATGCCGTTGGTATCATCATAGCATTAACCGGTATCGCTCCTACAGCCCAAGAAGCGGGTGGGGAACTCTTTCACTCGGTGCGCTCTATCATCATGTCCATTGCTGTCCCATTGGCGATACCCTTGATGCTCTTTAATTGCGATTTCAAACTATGGACTAAAGCTTTGCCTAAGACTATATGGTCATTGGTCGGCGGCATATCAGCTGTTTTAATTGCCGTTATTTCCGGCTATTTTATTTTCCGCAGTCATGGTATTCCTCAGTTCGATAAGGTAGCGGCGATGATGACCGGTATATATACCGGCGGCACAATGAATTTCAATGCATTAGGCGCCGCGCTTGATGTTGACGAAACGACTATGGCCATCGTGTTGGCTTTTGAGATGGTGTTGACGACACCGTATATCTTCTTTATATTAGCCGGTGGATATAAAGTTTTCCGTAAAGTTTTGCCCTATGCTGATCCGGAGATAACCTCTGCAAAGAAAATTAAGATTAAGGCTCGCGATACAGAAATTGCGACCGCGGATATTGAGAACTATCGCGGTATGTTTGAACGAAATAATTTCTTGGGCATGCTCAAGGGAGTAGGGCTTTCGGTTGTTTTCTTAGTTTTGGGTGCAGGATTAGCGTTGCTCCTAACGGGTAAACTCAATGAATTGGTTATTATCCTAACTATAACTACTTTATCCATTATAGCGTCTTTCTTCAAGCCCGTACGCGAATTGCCTAAGACATTTGAAGCAGGCATGTTCTTTATCCTCATATTCTCAGTAATCGTGGCATCGTTATTTGATATCCACTCGGTCAATGGAGGTTCGCTCTGGATAGGTCTCTTCGTGGGGTATATCATTATAGTGGCTTGCGTGCTACATCTGCTTTTCTGCAAATTAGTAAAAGTCGATGGTGACTTATTCTGTGTATCGCAGATAGCGTTGCTATGTTCGCCGCCTTTCGTGCCACCGGTGGTTGGTGCAATGAAGAACAAGAAAGTCCTCATCTCGGGTATTGTAATAGGTCTTGTAGGATATGCTATCGGAACCTATTTAGGTGTGATAATCGCTTGGATTTTACCTTAATCGGCTTAAAATAGAATTAATAGTTCCCTCTTAGCGAAAATAATATAAGTTAATTGCCCTTGCTCATAAAAGAGCGAGGGCAATTACTTCATGAATATCAGAGACATAGTGGAAGGTCAATCCCTTGCGGTATAGTTCAGGTATTTCCAATACATCTTTCTCATTATCTTTACAGAATATAAGGTCTGTTATACCAGCTCTCTTAGCAGCAAGCATTTTCTCTTTAACGCCGCCGATAGGCAGGACTTTGCCTCGTAGGGTCATTTCTCCCGTCATGGCAATACGTGCGCGCACCTTTCGTTTGGTGAAAGCAGATACTAATGCTGTTGTCATCGTGATACCGGCGGAAGGACCATCTTTGGGAATAGCCCCTTCGGGCACGTGGATATGAACGGCAGTGGTCTCTAAGTCTTTCGGTGAGATGCCGAAGTCGGCAGCGTGGGCTTTAATATACCCCAAAGCAATGGTAGCAGACTCCTTCATAACATCTCCCAGATTGCCGGTAAGAGTGAGGGTAGGGGTCTTGGAATGACTGAGTGAAGTCTCTATAAAGAGTATCTCGCCGCCAACTTGTGTCCAAGCCAACCCCGTCACAACGCCGATATAGCGGTTATCTTCGTAAATGTCGCGACTGAACCGTGCTTTACCGAGATAGGTTACAAGGTCTTCTGCTGTGACAGAAACGTTATATTCTTCGCCTAAAGCCATTTTGGTCACGACTTTGCGGCAGATTGCGGCTATCTGTCGCTCCAAAGAGCGTACACCGGACTCGCGGGTATAATTGTCTATCAATAACGCTAAGACCTTTTTGGTGAAACGGAGTTGGTTCTTTTTAAGTCCATGTTCTTCTAACTGCTTAGGAATCAAATGCTGTGCAGCAATTTCTTGTTTTTCTTCAATGCAGTAGCCGGTCATCTCTATCAATTCCATTCGGTCTAAGAGCGGGCGTGGAATGGTGTCTAAACTATTGGCAGTAGCGATGAAGAGTACTTTACTGAGATCATAATCGATATCCAAATAGTTATCATGGAATGTGGTATTCTGCTCCGGATCCAGCACCTCTAAAAGAGCGGCAGTCGGGTCTCCTTTATAGTCCGCACCGATTTTGTCTATTTCATCGAGCACAAAAACGGGGTTAGAGGTCTTTGTCTTTTTTAGTTCTGCCAAAATCCGTCCAGGCATTGCTCCTATATAGGTTTTGCGGTGTCCTCGAATTTCGGCTTCATCATGCAGGCCACCTAAACTAACGCGCGCATATTTGCGCCCTAAAGCTCTTGCGACGGATTTTCCGAGCGATGTTTTACCGATTCCCGGAGGGCCATAGAGGCATAGGATAGGGGACTTCCCCTGTTTACGTGCCTTCATTACGGCGAGGTATTCGATGATACGTTCTTTCACTTTCTCCAGTCCATAGTGGTCTTCATCAAGAACTTGCTTGGCATTACGTATATCGTAATTATCCTCACTAACATCATTCCAAGGCAAGTCAAGCATAAACTCCAAGTAGTTTTGCTGGTCGGCAAACTCGGGGTGGTGGGTGTTAAGGCGTTCTAATTTTTTGAGTTGTTCCTCAAATACCGCCTTTACCTCGTTATTCCAGTTCTTAGTCTCGGCCTTCTTGCGAAGATCGTCAAATATTTCCTTACCGTCGTCTTCGCCCAACTCCCGTTGGATAGCAGCCATCTGGTGGTGAAGGAAATATGCTCGTTGGTCAGCGGCGATATCCTCGATAGTCTTGGTATTTATCTCCACCTGCGTTTTTTGCATTTCTGCCTCTTTATTGAGGATTTCAGAGAGTTTATCGGCTCGCGTGGAATTGTTCATCTCCAGTAATTCCTGCTGCATGGATATAGCAAAACCGAAGTTTCCGCAGATGAAATTTACTAATTGAATCGGCGATTTCGCCATGTCCCGAAGGGACGTCTTGGCGATTTCGGCATGTTCTTTATCATTGTGGAGGTCAATGAGGAACATTGATTTCTCCAAGATATTGCTGATAATCTCCGGCTTGACAGGTTGATTTATTTCTTCCAGAGTATCTATTGGGGTAGTAATCGCTGTAGCCTGCAATCCTTCATCTGTCCGTACTATATTTTCCAAGTACACACGTTCAAGTCCACGCAAGGTTACTTTCATCTTACCTTTGCTTTCCTCGATGTTGAGAATCTCTGCTTTTGTACCGGTCGTGTAGATGTCTTCCGGTTTAGGGTCTTTCGTTTTAGCGTCTCTCTGTGTAACCACATAAATAGTTTCCACGGAAGAGCGGATGATGTTTTTATTCTTTTCCCGAGCTACTTGAATAGTCAGCACCGTCTCAGGAAAGAGTACTACATTTTTTATCGTTAATAATAAGGTCTCCATCTTAATATATAATGTCTCTTTTTGCTATTTTACATAATCGTGATTAGAATACTTAAATACCATAGACATGTTATATCTTTTTAATAAGGTTAGTCAAGACGTTGCCGGGACCGTATTCCCTGAAGTCCTCGATACCATCATGTCTCATATTACGCACGGTTTCAGTCCAGCGCACAGGTGCTGTGAGTTGTTTGAGCAAGTTATGTTTAATCTCTTCGGGGTCAGTGTGCGGCATGGCGTCAACGTTTTGGTATATCGGGCAACGCGGCGTCATAAATGTGGTTTGCTCAATTGCCTGCGAGAGTTCATCTGCAGCCAGTTGCATGAGCGGACTATGAAATGCGCCGCCAACGGCTAATGGTAGCACACGTTTAGCACCGGCTTCTTTAAGACGGATTGAGGCGAGTTCCACGCCTTCTTTCGAGCCGCTTATTACCACTTGTCCGGGGCAATTGAGGTTTGCCGCGACTACAATTAAATCTATCTCATTGCAGATCTGTTCGACTTGTTCGTCCGGTAAGCCTAAGCACGCAGCCATTGTACCCGGCTGAGCTTCACAGGCTTTCTGCATTGCATAAGCGCGTTTAGCGACCAGTTTCAGACCATCTTCCGCAGCAAGCGCTCCGGCTGCCACTAAGGCACTATATTCGCCCAAGCTATGCCCCGCAACGGCGTCAAATTGCTGATTATCAGCGACCATTGCAGCTGCTATACTATGCAGAAATACAGCAGGTTGAGTGACCTTGGTCTGTTTTAAGTCTTCATCGGAGCCATGGAACATGATATCCGTAATGCAGAAACCGAGAATATCGTTTGCTTTATCAAAAAGTGCTTTTACTTGGTTGTGAGCGTGATAGAGTTCCTCCCCCATCCCACTGAACTGGGAACCTTGCCCCGGAAAAATAAATGCTGTCTTCATATCTTCTTACTACGTGTTGATAGCTATGTGTTGGTTATTTTATGTTGATTACTACGTGGTTTAGCCTACAAAAGTACAACATTATTTGGATATATGCAAATAAAAGTGATTTTTTAGAGGCTTTTCACGTAAATTGGTGAGGAACGGAACAAAAGGCTTATAAAACACCCCCGCAGGGATTGCTGCGGGGGTGAAGGAGTGTTGCCATATTACACTTGTGTGTCCGTGGTTGCTTCGGGATCAAGCGGTGAGAACCTCTCCCCTACTCCGGATCCCCCTCCGCTCGTGCAGAGTGTTTGCACCATAGCCATTTCCGTTATCTCAACTCGTGGTTGGATATACAAATTTTTTGTCATAGTTGTATAATATTATTAAATTGAACAAGTAATTCGATTAGTGCCATTTATTTAATCAATTGGCCTTGTGCGTTGTACTCCTTGTCACCATGTAGGATGATGAGTTGACCATCACGGATGAGTTTTTGGCATGCTACATCGCGATGTTGCACTTCATCAAGACCTGTAACTTCTTCTGACTCATGCCTAAAGAGGAAGCGTCCAGGAGCAGCACCCGGAGTTGCAGGAGCATCATAAATCAAATATGCTTTGTGTGCGCCTAAAGTTGTGCCGGTATAGCGGTACATACCCATACCTACTTTACGGTTGCCACCCAGTGTGGCTTCTTTATTGAGCACATACACCTTGTCTGCATTTGCGTCAAGCGAACTTCTCATGATGTCCACATCCGTACCCACGAGTTTGTTTTCATCGGTATATAGAGGAGCACTATTGCCCATAGGAATCAAGCGGTAAGTCGGTGTTTCAGACTCCAACACAACCGCTGTTCCGCGAGGTACAATCTGTCCGTCGAAAGCGATAGGACGCAGGATGAATTCATTGTTCTCTACATAACCCACATGTGCCCAAACGCTAGGAGGCAACATGTAGTCGGTAGAACTATCATAGAAGGTGCGATAGTATCTTCCGGCGTGATTCGGGTCTTCTGTCTGAGTAACATTTACATCCACGATTGCGCCTTCTGTCATACAACCTGCCCATGCGGGAGCCCATGTCTTATAAGCTTCCAATTTACCTTCAGGAACAACTATCTTGGTGCCTCCGTTAGTAGCGGTCTTGAACTCTGCGCCGACATTACTATCCGCCCAAGTGATGGCGTTCGGGTTGTCCCACAAGAACTGAACGGTAGTAACACCTGTACAGCCTTGGAACGCGCCGGTTTCGATAGAGGTGACAGCAAGCGGCATGACTACCATGTCAATGTCTGTCTTATTTTCGTAGGCATTGGCACCAATTCCGGTGACATCATACGGACGTCCCATATACATCACTTCCTCGGGGATAATCAGTGTACCCGTGCGGGTAATCGGATAAATGGCATTCACGTCTGACGTATAAGGCATCACTTTCGCTTGTCCGCGAGTATTATAGGTTGCGCCTGCGACAACTGCATAAAGATTGACGGTTGTCTGATTGTCATAGAAGAATATCTCTCCGGCTTCGGGAGCGATCCAAGACCCTTTTATCTTAGCTGCGTATGATAACCAGCCGTCTGCGTCCTGATAATCATATGGATACGACACAGCTATACGATTAATGCGTGTGTCGCCATCGAATGCGTCATTTCCGAGTGCGGGAGGCATGTTGGTATAACATTCGAAGCCATGTAGCAGGAGGCAGTTCTTAAATGCCTCTTCACCGATAGCGTCAAGTACCGTACTGCGTACGAAAACCTCTGTCATGTGGCTGTTATTCTCAAAGGCATGTGCACCGATCTTTGCCACATTAGCTCCAATAAAGGCATTAGCTATGTCATTGTCATTGCCATCTGTAGAGAATGCATAATCATCAATCTCTGTGATATAGTACGTTTCATAATCGTAAACCTCATAATCTGGAATATCCAATGTCCCAAAAATGCTTTGCGGAATTACTTTCGCTGTATGTAAACCGGTAATCTCGTAGGTTTGTCCGTATGAACCTGTGAACGTTTGACCTAAACGAGGAGCAGAAACAGGAGTGTAAGTGAACTCAATTGAAGAAATAAAACAGTAAATATCTCCAGAGAGAGTTACCTCGTTGGATGATGTTCCTGCCCATGTAAGTGTTTTAGCTCCAGCATCATATGTCCAATCATCAGAAAGGTCAGTAGCTTTCTCTACATTGCTACATGAGATAACGATACCCGTTAGCTCTCCTACAATGGATTGGAAGATCACTTTGCCGCAATTACTGATGTGCATCGTTCCACCGATAAATTCGCAGTATTCTCCTTCCCCGGTTTTCTTAAGCGATGTAATAATGTCTTTGATTACAGACGATGTTTCTACTTGATTTACACTACTGCACGACAAAGATACGTGATTCGCTTGTCGGCCTCCCCATGTAATAGTTCCATCTGAAGCAGGGGCTGCACCAGCAAAGGTAAACACTATAGAAGTAATGTTATCAACACTTGCATCGTCCAAAACCACAGTGCTGGAAGGGAGTGCCCCATGCCATGTTAATGTATGTTGGGCATCACTCCATGACCAATCTCCGGGATTATTTTTATATCCGTTGCCGTTGTTCGTGTTGATAACAATTCGTTCGAATTGACCCAAAGTGGTAGAGAACGTGAGTGTTCCGTTTCCGGTCAAAGTAATACTTGTAATGCTATATTCATCAGTCTTAAATTCCGCAGAAGATGGGTTTGTTGTAGCAGAGATAGCCGCTGTCACTGTACCTATTGTCTCACTTGTGGAACCGTAATGATACTGATAATTATTGGTCTCTTGCTCTATGAGATAGATATCTGATAAACCGTTTCCTGCATTCCACTCTACCGATGAAGAAGGAGTGGCGCTATTATCCACTGTGAATTCAATGGATTGTATTCCTCCAAAATAGAATGATGACGAACCATTGCTCGCTAATTCTACAGACGATGCATCGCCTGTCCATGTGAGTTCTGGATCACCACTACAATCCCATCCTGTCCCTGTGGCGATATTGCTCCAATTAGTAGGTTGTTGGTTACACTCAATGTAAATGCGCGTCAATTTACCTTGGGATGTGGTAAAAGTAAGCGTTCCACCATTGTCAACAGAGATAGAAGAACCAGCAATATGGCTATAGTCCCCTGTTGCTGGAGCATAGGCGGTAACGGTAATGTTGACGCTACCATTAATCGTTTGAGAACTTGAACCAGGTCCATCAGCCGAAACAATAAAATTTGCAAGGTTGCTTCCTGTTAAAGTGACCGTTGTAGTCGTTGCCCATGAACTTAAGCATAGCGCCAGAAGGGCAATGAGTAAAGTAATTGTTTTTCTCATAATGTTGTGAGATTTTTGTGTTAATATTGTGCGGCGGAGCCACGGTTAATTATGCATATATTGGCTTTTCAGATGAAAGATGTTATTATTCAGGGAGTAAAGAGATAGACATAAAGAAAGCGTGCGCTTTCGTTTGCTTTCATTTGATTGTTTGAGGATTCTGGACTACCTTATTAACTCAAATTTATGCACGGAAAACTCACGCTGATAACGTGAGCGTACATAAAACCGTGCTTGAGTTAATAATTGTTGAAAGTGTCCAGTTTTCAAACAATCAAGTCGGGCTTATTACGCTTTATCTAAATATGTTGGTTATTTGTGTTTTATGTCATAGGCGGTGTTGTTATGTTCGTTGTTATTTTACCAAATATGCGAGTACCATATGCGGTGTTACACACAATTATATAATTTCGGTGGCAAAGATACTGCTTTTTTTTGACATATGCAAATAAATTTGCAAAAAAAAAGGAAAAAGTTACAATTTTTGTGGATTTTGGTGTTTTTCTGTCAATTAAAGTTAGGTTGCCAGGGGGGCATTTTTAAAGGTCGGCAACTACTAATAAACGGGCTGTATCTATAACGGATCTATAACGTGGAGTTCGGTAAGCGTTCGAAGTGGTCCCGTAGTGGTCCCGTAGTGGTCCCGTTAGAGTCAGGGCAGAAAGGGGGAGCCAAGTTGCCTAAGGGGACTAAGAGGGAGGTCGAAGTTAGGAGTATGTGAGCAGTAAGGCTTCGCCGACGACATAATTGGAGCCGCCGATAAAGATGATATCGTCCGGTGAAGCCTCATTTTGCGCTTTCTTAACCGCTTGCTCTACCGTCATATCCGCAGGAATAGCACGTGATGTTTTAGCTTGGCAGAAATAATACACGGCATCGGTTGGCAGCAATTGGCGCACAACATCAATATCCTTGTCCTTTACCATACCAAAGACAATGCGCAGAGTGCCTCCATGTTGTCGATGTAAGTCTTTAAGCTGCTGAAAGACATACCTCAAGCCATGACTATTATGTCCTGTATCGCATATAGTCAAGGGTGCATGGGAAAGTGTCTCCCATCGTCCGCGAAGACCTGTCAGTGAGCAGACATGAGCAAAACCTTCGGCGATAGCGGTATTAGGCATTGATAAGGCTCGCAGGGCTACAAAAGCGGTTTGGAGATTATGTTCCTGGTAATAACCCTGTAGTTCACTTACGGGGGCAACCCTCATGCGTACGCGTCTAAGATACTCATGCTCCCGGGCGAAATAGACAGGCGCTCCGACGGCATTCGCCTTCGCCTCAAAGACAGGACGCGTTTCGTCGTCAGCTTCTCCGATGACAACGGGCGTCGAGCGTTTGATAATACCGGCTTTTTCGGAGGCAATAGCAGCTAACGTATTACCTAAAAACTCGGTATGGTCGAAACCGATATTGGTTATGATAGAGAGGCATACATTTTCCGGGGGTAAGACATTGGTCGCATCCAATCGTCCTCCTAATCCGACCTCTATGACTGCATAATCGACGTTCTGCTTAGCGAAATAATAGAATGCCATGGCAGTCGTTATCTCGAAGAATGAAGGCTGAATAGTTTCAATCGCCTCCTTATGGCAAGCGACAAAGGCCACAACTTCGTCCTCGGCAATCATCTCACCATTGATACGGATTCTTTCTCGGAAATCCACTAAATGAGGCGAGGTATATAGCCCTACCCGATTGCCGGCAGCCTGCAACACAGCCGCTATCAGATGGGAGGTAGAACCTTTGCCATTCGTGCCGGCTATGTGAATCGCTTTCAATTTACGTTCGGGGTGCCCTACTATGGTCATAAGCGCCTCCATATTCTGAAGACCGGGCTTATACGCTGCTCCGCCAATCAGATGAAAAGGCGGCGCAGCGTTATAAAGATATTGGATGGTTTCGGCGTAGGACATGTTATTATTAGTCGATAAGTCCGTCGCGTTTGAGGAGGGCGTCAATAGTAGGCTCACCGCCGCGGAAACGACGATAAAGCACCATCGGCTCTTCCGTACCGCCTTTTTCCAAGATATTGATACGGAAAGCATCTGCTGTTTCTTTATCAAAGATAGAACCACGCAAGTCACGCGCTTTCTCAAACCGGGCAAAAGCGTCCGCGTCCAAGAGTTCCGACCACTTATAGCTATAATAGCCGGCAGCATACCCACCGGAGAAGATATGGGTGAATGCCGTTTCCATCTGACATCCCTCGGCATTGGGTAAGACCTGCACTCCCTCCATCGCCTTATTACCGAAATCAATAACCGCTTTAACGGTATCACCATCGGGCACCTCAAAAGGAGTCCTGATAGTGTGCCAAGCCATATCTAAGAAACCGAAGCTGAGCTGTCTGGCACACGCATAAGCAGCGTGATAATGGTCAGATGCTTTGATGGCATTAACCAAGCTCTCCGGCATCGGTTCGCCGGTTTCATAATGACGAGCATAAGCATCAAGGAACTCCCGTTCGCCCAAGAAATTCTCGTTAAACTGACTGGGCAGTTCCACGAAATCTCGCGGCACAGCCGTACCGGATTGAGACTCATAACGGCAGCGAGTAAGCATGCCATGAAGCGCATGGCCGAACTCATGCAGGAAAGTCTCCGCTTCATAGTAGGTCAGCAAAGCCGGCTTAGTCTCAGTAGGACGCGTCAGGTTCATGACATTAACAATATGAGGACGATGGTCAACACCTTCTTTGGTGATATACTGCGGCTGAAAATCATTCATCCATGCCCCACCCCGTTTGGAAGCACGGGGGTGGAAATCAGCATAATACACGGCTAAGAAGTTACCTTCAGCATCCAAGACGTCGTAAGCACAAACTTCCGGATGATAAACGGGAATTTCCTTATTCTCAATAAAGGTCAAGCCATATAGGCGGTTAGCGAGCGCAAAGACTGCTTTCTTGACACTATCCAAGGGGAAATAAGGTCGCACAGCGTCATCGCTGATGGAGAAGAGCGCATCTTTCTCTTTCTTAGAATAATAGCTGAAATCCCACGGTTGAAGTTCGCCTTCCAAGCCTAAGGAGTGAGCATATTTTTCCAATTGGGCGACCTCTTCCTTAGCCGCCGGCATATAGGCTGTGCGTAACTGCTCAAGGAAGGTCATTACATGCTCCTCCGTTTCCGCGCAGGTATGATGCAAGGATTTAGAGGCATAATCGGGTTCTCCAAAGAGTTTAGCAATCGCTAATCGCGTATTGACAATCTCAACAATAATGGCGGTATTGTCAAACTCTCCGCCGACGCAACGAGTATTATATGCGCGATAAAGTTCCTCACGCAGAGCGCGGTTGTCGCACTCTTGCATGAAAGGTCCATAAGTAGTAGGCTGCAGGTCAATGAGCCAGCCTTCCAAGCCTTTCTCTTTCGCTTTAGCCGCCATCATGTCTTTCGTATCTTGTCTCAGACCGGCGATATCGTTCTCGTCTGTAATGAGTTTGGTCCAAGCATTGGTGGCTTTAAGCACATTCTGACCATAGGTTAAGGTCAATTTGGATAAGTCCGCTGACAACCGGCGGTATTTGTCTTTGTCCTCGTCAGAGAGGTTAGCGCCATTTTCGGCAAAGGACTCATAGGTATCTACCAAAAGTTTCATTTGGTCGGGTTCGAGCCCCAAGGTCTCGCGCTTCTCATAAAGCGTTTTAATCCGTTGGAAGAGTCCTTCATTGAGTCGAATAGCGGTGCTATATTCAGAGAGCATCGGACTTACCTCCAATTGGATTTCCTGTAATTTATCCGTCGTGTTGGACTCCGTGAGGTTAAAGAAACAGCCAATGACGATATTGAGCATTTCTCCGGAGCGGTCAAGCGCCTCAATGGTATTGGCGAAAGTAGGTTCCTCGGGATTATTGACGATAGCGTCAATCTCCGCCCTACCCTGTTTGAAAGCCTCTTCGAAGGCCGGCATATAATCTCTTTCCTCAATCTGATCAAAAGGATATGTGCCATGGGGCGTGCCCCAATTCTTATAGTTCATAAACGGGTTTTGGTGGCATCCCGTCAGCGCCACAGCAGCTACTGCCATAAGACAAAATGATTTGAATTTCATATTATTTAGAATGTTTTCTCAAGAGGTTAATATCTCCCGAAAGTTTATACTGGATCCCATCTGTACCGACGGCACGGATGACATAGAAATAGGCTCCTTCAGCGGCCGGTCTGCCACCGATGTTGCCGTTCCATCCTTCCGCGGGGTCAGTCCAAGAATAGACGAGTTTGCCCCATCTGTTATAGACATCACACTTAAAGGTCGCCAAGGATTTATAAAGCACCCTAAACTCATCGTTTTGGCCATTTCCGTCCGGTGTGAAGACATTGGGTACCATTAGTTTGGAAGCCGTTATGACGATATTGTCCAATTGCACCGAGTCGCGTAAGCAATAGGGGTTAGTGGCATAGCATACCGCCCGATACGTTGCCGGTTCGGTAAATGTATAGCGTTGGTTTTCATCCGAACGATTGGCGATAAGGGTGGAACCTTTATAGATAACCCATCTGAAATACTGCGCTGCCGGAGTCGGATTGGCTCTAAACTCAACGGAAAGCGGTCCCGAAGCGGTGTATTGTGCCTCTGTGATAGGCCTTTGCGGCTCATTCTCTTCTTCTTCTCCACGTGCCGTAACTATGGCTTGTGGTTTAAAGTCAAAGGCAACGGGCATATCCTCAATAGTATAAAACACCTGCTCCTCATTGAGTCCAAGTTGCGTTGCTATAGAGTCAAAGTCCAGTAGAATACGGGCTTCTTCCCGTAATTGGGGTTGAAGATAATATGTGCCTGCCGTAAGGAACTCGTCGGTAGTCTCAGTGGTATCTATCCATGCCGTAGAGGCAAATGTAAGATTCTGCATCTCAATATGCAAGGGTATAAAGAACTGCCTTTCAGCTCCGTCAAGCGAATAATAGTTGAATGCCGGTAGATGATTTTGAGGTACATCGGGTATGGTGAGCATGGTTGCATCACAGGTCAGCGCAACCGCCAACGAGTCAACTACAGGTCGATGCAGGCTATAGTTAAAGAGGTGATAGACTCCAATCGTGTCGTTGCTATACGGAGTACTCAAGCGGACAGATTGTCCATCAGCGCCATAATAAGTTGACGCATTGGACTGTAAGCTATTGCCGGTCCTAAAGTCATACCAGTCAGCATTTTCCGTAGCTACTAAGACCGGATCACCGGCATAGAAAATCAAGGTGTCCGAACCTTCTATAATGACGGCCGGACTTTGTCCCTCAAACGAGACATTCAATGCCCTTGCCGGTACGGTGAGGACGACCGGCAAGAGCATCATAAACAAACTATTTATTAACTTGGAATCGCGTATTACCATTTTGGAAGAAATCGACGATTTGCTTAGCGGCAGCAATGCCGGCATTAATATTGGCTTCAGCGGTCTGGGCACCCATTTTCTTAGGCGTTGCGAAATATCGTCCTGAGAATGTTTGGAATTGCTCATCGGCATCCGGCTTAATATCCGCTACATAGCGTAAATCCTGCCGCTCCGTGAGGATTTCAATCAGTTCGGGTTCATTGATAACCTCTTTGCGCGCGGTGTTAAGTAGCAAGCCATTCTTAGGCATTCTGCCGACCAAAGCTTTGTTGATACTATTTTTTGTTTCCGCAGTGGCAGGAATATGCAGGCTTACCACATCGCAGGTGGTATAAAGTTCTTCTGCACTATGCAGGGGGTGAACGCCTTCCGCTTCCATGGCACTATCCGGGCAATATGCATCATAGGCATATATCTCCATGCCGAAACCTTTTGCAATTCGTGCCACATTGCGACCGACGTTGCCAAAGGCATGTATGCCTAATTTCTTGCCTTTCAGTTCTGTTCCGCTTGTTCCGTCATAGAAATGTCGAACAGCCATGACCATCAGACCAAAGACCAATTCCGCTACCGCGTTGGAGTTTTGCCCGGGAGTGTTCATCGCTACCACCTTATGTGCCGTCGCCGCGTCGAGGTCAATATTGTCATATCCGGCACCAGCACGCACAACAATCTTGAGTTTTTCCGCCGCATTAAGCACTTCAGCATCCACTTTATCCGAACGGATAATCAAGGCGTCTGCGTCTTTTACAGCGTTTAACAAGTCTTGTTTATCAGTATATTTCTCCAACAAAGCGAGCTCATATCCCGCCTTTTCCACTTCTGAACGAATACCATCTACTGCCACTTTGGCAAAAGGTTTTTCTGTTGCAACAAGTACTTTCATACTCTTCTCCTAATAAATATATTATTAATAAGGTGTAGTTAAAGCTTTGCTTCGTAATTCCGTATGCAATTGACGAGGGCTTGCACTCCTTCCAAATCCATTGCGTTATAGCAACTTGCGCGGAAACCGCCGACGCTTCTGTGCCCTTTGATACCTACCATACCGCGTTCGGTAGCAAATTTCATAAAGTCGTCTTGGAGTTCTTGGTATTCCGGTTTCAGAACAAAGCAAATGTTCATTCGGCTACGGTCTTCCGCTTTAGCGGTGCCGACAAAGATTTTGCTATGGTCAATGCAGTCGTACAACAGCTCGGCCTTCGCTATATTGCGCTTCATTACCCACTCTACGCCGCCGTTCTTTTTAAGCCATTTAAGGGTCTGCAATGCCGTATAGATCGGCAGGACAGGAGGCGTGTTGAACATTGAGCCACCATCGATATGTGTTCTATAGTCCAACATCGTAGGAATATAACGGGTTACATGTCCAAGGATATCTTCTTTAACAATAACAAAGGTAACGCCTGCGGGGGCTAAGTTCTTCTGCGCTCCACCATAGATAATGCCATATTGAGCAACATCAATCGGGCGACTCAAGATATCCGAACTCATGTCGGCGACAAGGGTCACATCACCTTTTTTATGGTAGATATCATTGAGTTTGGCATCGCTCAACTCAGTACCATAAATAGTATTATTGGTCGTGATATGGAAGTAGTCTGCATCTTTAGGAACTTCGTAATCTACAGGGATATATGTAAAATTGGCTTCTGCCGAAGAGGCAACCTCAACAGCTTCACCAAAACCCTTCGCTTCCTTTAATGCCTTCTTTGCCCAAACACCGGTGTTCAGGTAAGCCGCTTTCTTTTCCATCAAATTATAGGGGACCATGCAGAACTGCAAACTTGCGCCACCGCCCAAGAATAGTACGCGATAGCCTTCGGGAACATTGAGTAATTCTTTCATCAATGCCTCTGCTTCGTCCACAACGGGCTGAAAATACTTGGCACGGTGACTAATCTCCAATAACGACAAGCCTTCTCCTTGAAAATCCAAAACGGCTTCTGCGGTCGCTTTAATCACTTCTTGAGGCAGGATACTCGGTCCTGCATTAAAATTGTACTTTTTCATACTATTAGTTATTTAATTCAGTTAACGAATTCTATCCGCGGAGCGCACCAATGCCTCATCCGCTAATATCCGGCGTGTTGCCATCAGTAGTAACACCGTACATACAGCCGGTATGGCACACCAGACTGTCATATGCCACTCTACCCCCATGGAGACTTCCGCCAATTTGGCATATAGATAGATAATGCCATAGTAGCCAATAGTCAGCAACACCGTAAAGATATTGAGGCGGGCTTGCAGCAGTCTTTTCTTAAAGAGAAAGAGGTCAACACATGCCAAAATCGGAATCAGTAACGTACTGAGTAGCAGTCCCCAAAGCCCTTTTAACTCTACCGGCTGCAGAAACATATTATCCAAATCCGGCGTAATTTCATCCAATCCTAAGGCTCCCAAGGTCCACATCCGCTGCACAGACGCATCTAACGGGGTATTCAATTGAAGTACCGGTACAAAACATAGTATGATGCCCAAAGACATCACCAATACAAGATAAACACTTTGAATTCGTTGAATCATATTAGGGTTACTTTATTATTTTCTAATTGGTATTTTTCTCCCGTTGCGGGGCAGATTGCTATTCCCTGTTCATCAAAATGGAGTTTTTCGCCATGGCGACTCACCCAGCCAATACGCCTTGCCGGATTACCAACCATCAAGGCATATGCCTCAACATCCTTGGTCACTACACTACCGGCGCCTATAAGACAATATTCCCCCAGGGTGTGTCCGCAGACAATCGTTGCGTTAGCGCCAACCGAGCAACCTCGTTTTAGGATAGTGGCTTTGTACTCATCCTTCCGTGAGACTGCGGCGCGAGGGTTAATCACATTGGTGAACACCATACTGGGACCTAAGAAGACATCATCCTCACATTGTACACCGGTATAGACCGAGACATTATTTTGAATCTTGCAGTTATTACCCAATATGACATCCGGACTCACAACTACATTTTGTCCGATATTGCAGTTTTCACCTATAACGCAGCCGGACATAATATGGCTGAAATGCCATATCTTAGTGCCATCGCCTATCCGACAACCTTCATCGATATAGGCGCTCTCATGTTTGAAATAATCACTCATCCGTTTAGCCTAAAAGAATACACGTAGCAAATCATTTCCATTAGCAAATATAAGCAACGCAATCAGCACCCAAAAGCCGATATTGTTAGCCACCTCCAGGAATTTATCCGACGGTTTTCTGCCCATAACTATTTCCACCAATAAGAATAGAATATATCCCCCATCTAAAGCGGGAATGGGCAGGAAATTCATAAATGCCAATATAAGGCTCAAGAACGCCGTCATGTACCAGAAACTATACCAACTCCAGCGAGCGGGGAACAAATTACCGATTGCCACAAAACCACCTAAATTCTGTGCGCCTTCCTTCGTGAAGACAAGTCTAAATTGTTTCACGTAGTCCACCAATTTACCCCAGCCGTATTGAATACCTTTGGGGATTGATTGCCAAAAAGTATAATGGGTGGTCTCTAAGGCATAGAAGGTGGTAATAGGCTCCATCATGATACCTAACTTGCACTGATCGCCGATAAAAGCGCGTGTCTCCATAGGCACACCTGAACGATAGAAGCCAATCGTAACGCTATCCACGGGATGTTTACTGAGTTCGTTTTGTACTTCATAGACACTCGGAGTAGCAATGCCAGCAATGGAGACGATACTGTCACCCGCCTGCATGCCCGCAAGCGCAGCCGGAAAACCATCTGTTGTCTGAGCTACAACCATCGGGTAGTATTCCGCCAACCCTATATAGGGGCGTTTGGTGTATGTGTTATCTTGACGGACATGTTCACGCTCAACTTTGTCGAAAGCCGCAGAGGCTGCTAAAAAGTCCTGACCTGTGCGAGCGCTAAGTGTCATGGAGAACACCGAGTCACCTCGTTGCACTACTATATTCTGCTTGCCCTCAATCACAACCCATTCCAATACATCTCCGGCTGTCTCTGGCACCAAGCTATCAACCAGCAATATCTTATCACGCTGCTGCAAGCCTTGTTTCGTAAATACCTCGCTATAATAGAGTCCTTGGGTTACATTCTTCAAGGGTAAACGCGTTTCGCCCCATGTGTAGAAAATAACGCCAAAGAGAATGAGTGCCGCAATAAAATTAACAGTAATACCGGCAATAATGATGCTCAATCGTTGCCATACATTCTTAGTTCTAAACTCCCAAGGTTGAGGTTCTGCTCCTAATTGGTTCGCATCGTGTGTCTCATCCACCATACCTGCTATGGCGCAGTACCCTCCCATAGGTACCCACCCTATGCCCCATATAGTGTTATCGGGCTCTTTTGTAACCCACTCATCCTGCTCTTCATTGCGGTGGAAGAACTGGAAATGCCATTTATTGTCAAACTTCTTCATCCTAAAGATGGAGAATGATGGGTTAAAGAACATATAGAACTGCTCCACTCTTACGCCATTTAATTTAGCCACAATGCAGTGACCTGCCTCGTGGATTAACACGAGGAACGAAATGGAGAGCAAAAACTGTATCAGTTTAATCCAAAAGGTCGGTGATGTTAAGAAATCCATTGATTAACTATTTGTCTTGTTTCTAAATCGGTCCTTACTAATTCTTCGTAGTTCGGTTTGGGTATATAGTTGATACATTGCATGGTGCGGTCTATCAATTCGCTCATTGCGGGGAAAGAGCAGCGTCCCTCCCTGAATGCGAGATTGACCACCTCATTGGCTGCATTGAGCACACAAGGTATATTACCACCCCGCTCAATGGCTTGGTACGCCAATGCCAGAAGCGGGAACTTCACCAAGTCGGGTTGGTCGAATGTTAGTGCCCCTAATTGCAATAAATCTGCCCGCGGAAAATCGCTCGTCACACGTTCCGGATATGTTAGCGCATATTGGATAGGCAGTCGCATGTCCGGCGCCCCCAATTGAGCTTTGATTGCCCCGTCGGCAAATTGTACAGCACTGTGCACAATAGACTGCGGATGCACCAAAACCTCTATCTTGTCATAGGGAACATTGAAGAGCCAATGCGCCTCAATTACCTCAAATCCCTTATTCATCATCGTGGCGGAGTCTATGGTTATCTTATCACCCATCTGCCAATTGGGATGCTTGAGTGCTTCGGCTGCCGTCACATGCTTGAGTTGCTCAATGGTATATGTCCGGAAAGGTCCCCCGCTTGCCGTGAGTAAAATCTTCTCGATAGGATTAGCCAATTCGCCTGCCAAGCACTGGAAGATGGCTGAATGTTCGCTATCCACCGGCAAGAGCGGCACCCGATGCTTACGACAGAGGTCTAAAATAATATCTCCCGCAACCACTAAAGTCTCTTTATTGGCGAGAGCAATCGTCTTACCTGCCTCAATAGCAGCCATTGTCGGCTTAAGACCGGCGTAACCGACCATTGCTGCAAGCACCACATCAATGCTCGGCATCGTCACCATATCCGTTATCGCTTGGTCGCCTGCCCACACTTTGATGTCAAGGTCAGCCAGCGCATCACGAAGTCTTTCATAGAGGGTCTCGTCCGCTATACATACGACATTGGGCTTGAACTCGCGCGCCTGCTCAATCAGTTTATCCACACTTCTATTGGCGACTAAAGCATATACCTCAAATCGGTCGCTATTCTTGCGAATAACATCTAATGCCTGCGTACCGATGGAACCGGTCGAACCTAATATGGCGATTTGTTTCTTCATCTTAAAATGCTATCACGGAAGACGGGTCTATTTGTTTACCGCCTTGCCATAATTCAAATCTGAGTTTTTCCCCGTCTTCCATAACGCCGATTGCCTCGGCGGCTTGTAACGCTGTACCAATAGGTTTAAACACTTTTTTTAACCCCCTATAGATACTGATATACTGCGGATGTTCCACTACAACAGTGTAACTATTGTCTATCTCGCGGTTGACCATAATGATATGTCCAGTTAGGACAGAGGTGATAGTATTCCCTTGTTGTGGTGAGAAGAACGTGAGTGTCGGTGCCGTCTCTCTGACATTGGCAAAGAGTTGCAAATTATCTTTCTCTCGCTCTTCGTACTCTGCTTTGAACGCCTCTGTAATCTCGTTTTTCGCCTCCAACAATTGTTCCCGCATGTATAACTGCATTGAGTCAATAGCCTGAATAGTATCGCTCGTAGTCTCGCCGGAGAGGACACCGCGTAATACATTGGTATATTGGCGTTGCACCTCCAACTCAGTACCTAAAGAGTCCACTTTCAAACTCTGTTCCACCAATTGGCTGCGAATGCTGGCACTATATCCGGGCAATAAGTTCCGCACAGGGGTATAGATAATAAGTACAGATATCAGCAACACTGCAATAATGAATATCAGCACAAAGTACGTCACTAATCTAAGCCAACTGATACGCGTATGCCATGCTTCCGCCATATTGTTTTCATCTACCAGCATCAGCCGATATTTGAAATTCAGCCTCGACCAAAATGATTTATTCTGTTCTGACATAGTTATTCTGGTTGTTGATATTATAGTATAGTGCACCCGGTGCAGGGCTTGAGTTGCTTAAAGAAGTCGTTGCCTTTGTCGTCCACGAGGATGAATGCCGGGAAGTTCTCTACTTCAATCTTCCAGATGGCTTCCATGCCCAATTCGGGATACTCCACGCACTCAATGGATTTGATATTCTCTTGTGCAAGAATAGCCGCAGGACCTCCGATGGAGCCTAAATAGAAACCGCCATGTTTCTGACAAGCATTGGTAACATCAATCGACCTATTGCCTTTCGCTAACATGATACGGCTACCGCCATGTTCCTGGAACTCATCTACATACGGGTCCATACGCCCTGCTGTGGTCGGTCCCATAGAACCGCAAGCCATACCGGCAGGAGTCTTAGCCGGACCGGCATAATAGATAGGATGGTTCTTAAGGTATTCCGGCATTTCCTCACCGGCATCCAAGCGTGCTTTAATCTTAGCATGTGCAATATCACGACCGACAATAATGGTGCCATTGAGGCTTAAACGCGTACCAATGGGGTATTTGGTCAAGATTTTGCACACCTCATCCATGGACTGATTGAGGTCTATCCGTACAGCATCGCCTTCGCCGGCTTGTCTCAAATCGGCAGGAATAAGTTCACCGGGATTAGCATCCATCTGCTCAATCCAAATACCGTCCTTATTGATTTTAGCACGGATATTGCGGTCCGCAGAGCAACTTACGCCTAAGCCGATCGGACATGACGCACCGTGTCTGGGTAGACGAATAACGCGCACATCATGCGCCATGTACTTACCGCCGAACTGTGCACCGAGACCAATCTTATAGGCTTCTTTAAGTAACTTCTCCTCGAGGTCAAGGTCGCGGAAGGCACGACCATATTGATTGCCTGTAGTTGGCAGTGTGTCGTAGTAATGGGTCGAAGCCAATTTTACGGTCAGCAAGTTCTTTTCGGCACTGGTACCACCGATAACGATAGCAATATGATACGGCGGACAAGCAGCTGTACCAAGACTCTTCATTTTCTCTACAAGGAACGGAATAAGCGTACCTTCGTTTTGAATACGGGCTTTTGTTTCTTGATAAAGATAGGTCTTATTGGCAGAGCCACCACCCTTAGTAACGCAGAGGAAATGATATTCCATACCTTCAGTTGCCTCCAAATCAATCTGTGCCGGCAAATTGCATTTGGTATTGACTTCTTCATACATGCTGAGCGGTGCATTTTGGCTATAGCGCAGGTTGCACTCGGTGTAGGTCTTATAAACGCCTTCACTCAAGGCTTCTTCATCGGAGAAACCGGTCCAGACCTGTTGCCCCTTCTCGCCATGAATAATAGCGGTGCCGGTATCCTGGCACAAAGGCAATTGTCCTTTAGCAGCTACTTCGGCGTTACGAAGGAAGGTCAAGGCTACATATTTATCATTGGCGGACGCTTCGGGGTCACGCAGAATCTTGGCGACCTGCTCATTATGGCTACGACGGAGCATGAAACTAACATCTTGAAAAGCCCTGTTAGCCATCATCGTCAGCCCTTCTTTATCCACTTTAAGAATAGGTTGACCTTCAAACTCGCTGACATGAACGTAGTCCTTGGTCAGCAGATAATACTTGGTCTCGTCTTTACCAAGTTGAAACATTGGTTCGTAATGAAAATCCATATCTGTAATTATTACGTGTTATTAACTTCGTATTGGCGCATTCGCCCATTTCCGCTTACAAAATTACTATTATTTCTTGACTTGTGCAAATATATTCGGTATTTTTTGCAAAAATCAATAAAATTCGCAAAAAATGTCAAAAAAATTTGGTAGTCTCATTTTTTTGTTGTACTTTTGCACCCGCTTTCGGAAACGGAGCAATAATGTGTTTAATAAAGTAAGGCTGTCTCCCTAGCTCAGTTGGTAGAGCAACTGACTCTTAATCAGTGGGTCGAGGGTTCGAGTCCCTCGGGGGACACAAGAGAGGATATCCGATTGGGTATCCTTTTTTTGTTGGATTTTACACGGACTTTTTGTGCATTTTTTCGCTTTATGCACATCTGATTTGCATATTTCCATGAAAAATACTACTTTTGCAGGACAATATTTATGATTAAGTCTATGAAACGTTTTTTACTATCATTAACGGTGGTTGCCATTAGCCTATCGGCCATTGCTGCGGATTATGGCTACATGACTTTTGTATCCGGCGGCAACACTACCACTTTGTCAGTTGAAGGTATGAGAATGAGTTTGACCTCTTCCACCCTAACCGTCACCAACACAGAGAATGGAACTCAAACATTCGCTTTAGCAAGTCTCACATCAATGTTTTTCAGCGATAGTGATGGTGTGTTTTCCTCAATCGAAGAAGGCGAAGTGACGCCTGCTGCCACAAAAAAAGCTTCTTCGCGACCAAATTTATATTGCCTACCCCGATGGATGGGTTGATGTGATGGGACGAAAGGTTGACGCGGAAGCGAGTTCTCACAATAGTAAAGTAGCGGGTGCGCGCAAGGCGATTGCTGCCGCTACACCGGTCCTGCATATTATCACAGGAGCTACACATTGGGCCTTTTCGGCCTCCTATTTAGGCACAGTTATGTTCTCTGGCGGAACAACACTTACTGCTAAAGGCAAGACATTTACATTGACGGATATTGACAGCGATATCTATATTGATTATTATGCCGTTGCGGACAACACAGTGTCAACGACTTACTCCGGCACTTCCGCTTCTGTTGTAGTGGCAGGCAATGTGGCGCAATTCATCAGTCCTACCGTCAGCGGTGCATCGGTCAGCATTGCCCAAAATGAATTGGTATCTGAGACGACCTGCGATGAAATTACGTACAATTTGACCGGTTCAAGTAGCGCAGGAAGTTACTACTTATCAGGTTTTTACAAAGCCACTGTTGCGATGACGGACTTGTCGTTGACATCCGTTGAAGGAGCGGCTGTACACATTGATAACGGAAAAGGCATTAACTTAGTTATAGAGGGCAATAATACTTTAATGGATTATGCCTCGGGGACTCAAAAAGCCTGCCTGCATATTAAAGGGCACCCCGAAGTGTCTGGTAGCGGGACACTCACCGTAACCGGAAATCTCAAGCATGGTATTAAGTCCAATGAGTATTTGCAGCTCAAAAAGACCTTTACCGGCTCAATCATTGTGCCCGATGCAGTAGGGGACGCTTTGCATATCGGGCAATACTTTGAGATGCGCAATGGCACCATCACCATTCAAGATGCGGGGGACGAAGGTATCCAAGTTGAAGCCAATCTTGAAGGCGAGGAATATGATGGACAGGCCTTTATAAAGGGTGGCACCATCAATATCAATCTATCTGCAACTGCCGGTAAGGGTATCAAGACCGACTCTGCTATGACCATTACCGACGAACTTGGGTATAACACAACGCTCAATATTACAACGACCGGTGGTGGTATGTGGGATACAGAAGACTTGGAAACATCTGCGGCTGCTTGCCTCAAATCGAATGGTGTGATGACTATTGCCGGTGGCACACTCACTCTTACAGCAACCGGTGGCGGCGGTAAGGGTATCAGCACTGACGATGAACTACTAATCTCCGGTGGTACCATAACGGTCACAACTTCCGGACAAGCATGTGTTTATAGCGGCAGCAGTATCAACAATAGTTACACATCCTCACTTGACCGCGTCAGCTCTGCCTATAAATCCTCTCCTAAAGGCATCAAAAGCGACACGAAGATACATATCTCCGGTGGTACAATCAATGTCACGACAAGCGGTAACGGCGGTGAAGGTATTGAGAGTAAAAACGTAATGACTATCGCTGATGGCACTATTACCGTTAAGGCTTATGACGATGCCATCAATGCTTCTACAAGTAGTACGAATACCTCGTGGGTCGGGCATCTTTATATCACCGGCGGAAATATCACTGCCATGTCGACGAACAACGACGGTATTGACTCCAACGGCAATATGTACTTGCAAGGCGGTACCGTTATGGCATTAGGTGCATCGGGTGCTGAATGTGGTTTTGATGCCAATGATGAAGGGGGATACACTATCTATATCACCGGTGGAACGCATCTTGGTGTAGGTGGCAACGCCGGCACGCCGAGCAGTAGTGCTTCAACTCAGTGTTACGTAACCGGTTCGGGTAGTGTCAGTGCCAACTCAACCATTTCCTTAAAAACCGGCTCAACCGTATTAGCTTCTTTTACCATTCCGAGTAACTATACTGCTTCGTCAGGAGGAGGGTTTCATGCCCCTGCCCGTCTTGGTCCCGGCGGACCCGGTGGTGGCGGTAGTATGGGGGGCAGCTCCACAATCTTTGTATCTTGCCCGGGTCTGACCAAGAATAGCAGTTATACCCTTACCAATGGCAGTTCATCCGGCACTGTAACCGCCCAACAATATTCTTCCGGCGGTTGGCATTAAAGAGAAAGATTCTAATAAGTAATAATTAAGCATCCATAGTTTAAATACATGGATGCTTTTTTAATTTTGTGCCTGACCATTATTGCATTTGAAAGGTTCACACACTCCCCTACCCAAGCCGCGACCACCTTTACAGATCCGTGATAGATCCTTTATGAATCTCCTAAACATTTGAAACCTCGGTAACTTGGCCCCCCGCCCCCCCTTATTTACCCTGACTATAACGGGACCACAACGGGACCACTTCGAACGCTTACCGAACTCCAGGTTATAGATCCGTTATGGATACAGCCCCTTTGTCTGTACTTGCCGACCTCTAAAAATGGGCGACCCTGACAACCCGACATCCGGAACACCTGACACTCCGGATACCCGTAACATGGTAACCCGGAAACAAAAACTCCCTACCTCTACCATTGATAGGTGAGGCTGAGTTGGACATTATGGCGGCTGACAACTTGGGAAAACTCGTAAGCGGCATCAAATCGTAACCCCTTATAAATAGGTACTCCTAATTGGAAAATATGCCCTACCTTAACGGCTCTGAATGTATAGCCGACCTCTACATACCGCATGATATTGAGCATTAGTCCCAACTCAAACTGGGAGGTACGTTCACCATATGCCATTAACATATGGGGGATAAATGCTACTTTATCGGCAACCCAGGCTTCATAACTCCAGCCAAGGTAGCCCTTGCGCTCTCGCATTAAAATCGTTGATGAGTCTGCTATAGCGTCACCAATGACATTGCGGAGCGACACATCTAAGGTGAAACCCTTATAGCGGTATGTCAAACCGACATGCAAATCCGGCAGGGCTGTAACACTATATGTATTATCCCATGTATATGGGGCAATAATCAGCGAAGCCGCGCCTCCCAAAATAACGCGATGCTTGCCCCCTTGCAGGATCCATTCATAGGCATAGCGTCCTTCAAACTGGTAGAGCCGCGCAAAACTCAATCCGGAATACCTAAACATAGCCCCATAGTGGTGTGTGCCGGTTTCTGAGCCCATTGGACGGGACGCATTGCGAAAACCTGAATAAGCTGCACCTACTTGTAGTGCTTCGGGCACAGAAAGTCCTCGTCCGACATTACTGGGTTGCGAGTAATTACCGTTCTCAAATTGGTAACGACTCCAAACGTCCACATATTGCCCCTGACGATAATGAGCCGGATTGTAGTAATCCATCCCGTAGGGAAGCTCCACGACTAACGGTTCCTGCGCCACTATGGGTTGCCACAACATCAAGGCAATAAGACATAGACAGGAAGCTATGAGAAACATATTACTGCGCATCATCCAATTTCTCCCAGTCTAATAAAGTTTGATTGGTAAATGTAAAGAGCCGGTCTGCATGCCCCGAACCCTCATAAGAATACAAGGTAATATCCCCTCCTTCCGCCCGTAAGCCTTCATAGGCATCAAGGGAATTGACATAAGGAACTAACATATCCCTGGTGCCATGATGGAGGAAAACTTTACCGGTCGGGGTCCAGCCGGTGTAATAGTCATTGCCTTTAGCTACATTAATCCACTCCGTATCGGTACCGTCCAAGATCCCCTTAAGGAAAATGGGTCGGAACATGCTCCGAACATCGCCGACAACGCTTAAAATGGCAGTCATCTGGTCCTGCACCTCATAGGCAAAAATCATATCATTGGGGCGATGGACGCCAAAACGATTCACACAATACATAGCCCACGTCGATAGCATCGAGATGGGCACAATACCGGTAGTATCCTCTAACACATATCGTGTCAAGTCCGAGAAATGGAAAAGGCCGGCGAGTGTTGATGTAGAACGCACATAGTAGTCCGCCGGATAATCGCGTTGGAGGTAATACTGCGTACTGAGGGCTGCACCGCCACCTTGACTCCAACCGGCGATAAGCAGTTTCATTGTGTCCTGCACAGCCATCTGCTGCTTGAAAGCTTGCAGCCCGTCCAAAATTGCGAAGCATAGCTCAGGAAAGTAAATGAAAGGGTATTCGCAATACGACGTTTTCCCTACGCCAATATAGTCCGGCATAAGGGTTATCCTACCGCTGGAAGCTATCGGAAGGCCACATTTCAGGACCTCTTCCCCACCCGATGCATTAGTCCAGTTAAAGCCGGTAGGAGCTAACATATCGCTGATACCGGCAACGGGGAATATGGTACCATGGGTGTACAGCGCATACTCACGTTCCGGCAATGGATTGACGGTCGAGTCTATTATAGGCTCCATCACAAGGGCATTGGTCACGATTGGCTCACCTTCGAATATAGTGGTATAGGTCATGTTATATGCCCTTACACCATAGTGAAGCCACCGCCTGTCTATTGAATCTGGGACATGTTTCAGTACCCAGTCATGGCTGACCTCGGCGATAGGCTCATAGGACAACACCCTACCCCGTATGGATATATCCTCACCGGGCTTGGGCTGATATGGTTCAGCGGTATTGCAACCCGCAAGAATGAGCCCCATCAAAACAATGAGCATCAATGGAGCGCGCTTAAACTTGATGAAGCGCAAAAGAAAACGTATTCCTGCCACCATCAGCGTTTTATAGTTTATAATTAGTTAATTACACATTTAGGTTTAATCTATACGTCGATATGGTTATCCCAACACTTTTGCAAACGCGGCGGAACTTCGTCCTTCATGAAAAAGACAAAAGCCGCTCCTAACATTGTCCCTAACAGGGGCAAAAGTAAGCCGATGAGGATATTCATTTGTTAATCGTCAATACCCAAGAACCTACCATTTACATCAAAGATAAGTTCCATACCATTGGTCAACTCAACGGACTGTTTATACCTATCCGGGTCGTACTCTTTGATAATAAAATTAGGATAAGATGCGGACACATGGTCAACAATAGCCTGCGGAACGATGCCTGCCGGAATTGCAGCACCGCTGTAACCCATATCAATTTTATCCAAAGTACCATTAGAATGAAGATCCAGTTTGACGCCATTGACAAAATGAATTTCGTACTCATAGCCGTCTTCTACTTCTACAATACGAACGTCAGCAGGGTTAAAATACTGTTTCACATACTTTTGTACAGGCTCAGGAGTTTGTTCAAAAGAGATATGCATCTCATCGTCCGCTAAAACGGTCAGACTAAAAAATGCACCAAGTGCTATTGCTAAAATTCTTTTCACACTTTATAAATTTAATTGTTAATAATGCGTTTTTCGTTTTCGAGCGCAAAAATACAACATTTTTCAAAAATATGCAAATAAATTTGCGTATTTCAAAAAAAAAACGTATTTTTGTGCGCTAAATTTGCAATAATGCGTTTTATAGGACTTATACCGGCTCGTTATGCCAGCACTCGCTTTGAGGGTAAACCGTTGGCTCTGATTGGCGGCAAACCGATGATTGAAAGGGTTTATCGTCAAGCCTCTATGGCGTTGGAGCAAGTCGTTGTCGCTACAGACGATGAGCGCATAGAAACGGCAGTAAGGGCATTTGGCGGGAAAGTCGTTATGACTGCCTCTACCCACACTTGCGGAACCGACAGATTGGTCGAAGCAGCAAATAGATTAGGTCTTAGCGACGAAGATATCGTTATCAATATCCAAGGAGATGAACCTTTTGTCCAACCGAGCCAAATAGATGCCATTAGGCATTGCTTTGACGACCCGAAGACGCAAATAGCAACGTTAGTTAAGCCCTTCGCACCAACCGACGGGCTCTCAGCGCTCGAAAATCCCAACAGCCCGAAGGTTATTGTTGAGGCAAAAACGATGCACGCCCTCTGGTTCAGCCGCTCTGTTATACCCTACCTCCGCGGCGTTGAAAAAGAGCATTGGCTGGATAAACACCGTTTCTACAAGCATATCGGTATGTACGCCTATTATGTGTCTGTTTTGAAGGCAATTAGTGCCCTACCCCCAAGCCCGATGGAAATAGCTGAGAGTCTGGAACAATTACGATGGCTTGAGAACGGGTATCCTATCCGCGTCGCCATTACCGAGGTAGAAACTATAGGCATTGACACCCCTGCAGATTTAGTAAAAGCGAATCAAATAATTAATAACCTTAAATAATAAACTGTATGAGTAAAGAACAAGTTCCAACCCCTCACATTGGGGCGAAGTATGGAGAAATCGCTAAGACTGTTATTATGGCGGGCGACCCGCTGCGTGCTAAATTCATGGCAGAGCATTTCTTGGAGAATCCGAGATTAATCAACGAAGTTCGTAATATGTTCGGTTACACCGGCACCTATAAAGGAAAAGAAGTAACCGTTATGGGGCACGGAATGGGTATTCCCAGCATCGGTATCTACACCTACGAACTCTTTAATTTCTACGATGTGGATCAGATTATCCGCGTAGGCTCGGCTGGTTCAATGAATAGAGATTTGCATATCGGAGATTTGGTGATTGCCATGGGCAGTTGCACCAATAGTAACTATGAGGACCAATTCAAATTGCCGGGACGCTTCGCTCCTATCGCCGATTTCAGCCTTGTACGAGGCGCTGCCGAAGCATGCGAAAAGTTTGGATACCGCTATAAAGTTGGTAATGTCTATAGTTCCGATAACTTCTACACCGAGTATAACGATACCGACAAATGGGTTAAGATGGGTGTACTCTGTGTCGAGATGGAAGCGCCGGCGCTTTATCTTAATGCTGCACGTGCAGGTAAAAAAGCCCTGGTTATCTGCACAATTAGTGACCACCTCCTGACCGGTGAAGTAACTTCTTCCGAGGAACGCCAAACAGGATTCACTAAAATGATGGACGTTGCTTTCTCGCTTATCTAATGAGACTACGATTATTGATTATAGTTTTGGGTTTGGTAGGACTGAGTACGGCTTTGCGTGCTCAGTCTTCCCAGCCTTATGACCAAAATAATTCCTACCAACAGTATCAGGATTATCTGCGCTGGCAGGAACAACAAAATAACTCTTCGAATAGTGGCGCAGCCCTTAAACCGCACCGCAAAATCTTAACAGGATTTTCCGGTGGTATGATGGTGCATATCGGTTACGGGTTCAGCAAAAACCCTGCGGAGCTATTCGCCAATAACACCCTCCTTACCAGTCAATTCTGGAAAAATCTGCCTACTGATGGTGTCATGATTGGTTTAGGGGGAGCGTTGAGACTTCATCTCTTGGAGCATATCCATTTAGGCGGAGAAGGTGGCGTGAGCACCATGCCGCTTGGCAAAAGCGGCAGTAATGTGCGTAGCGGATATGGAGGAGCCCTAATCGACTTCTATACAACCTTTGGCAGATTTAGCCCCATGATTGGTATGACAATCGGAGGTGGTAGTATGTCACGCCTTTATGTCGGGGTTGATGAGACAAGTTCGACCTCCGATAGTACTGTTTATAACGCATCAAGCACCAAATCGTCATTCTTTTTACTCGATCCTTATATCGGGTTCGAGGTGGCGAGCAATAGCGACCGTGTGCACTTTATTGTGCGCATTGACTACATGCTCCCATTCGGCAGCACCAAGGGTATCAGTGCCGGCGAAACATTCAAATGGTCCAATTTCATCACCCCTTCCGGACCGAGACTTTATATAGGGGTCATGTTCAATCACACACGAAGATAATTTAGAATTAACTATATATGGATAGAAGAACTTGGATTGGATTTTTACTTATTGCCGCTATCATTGTCGGCTTTTCACTTATTAACCGCCCATCAAAAGAAGAGTTAGCCGCTCGTCAGCGATATAACGATAGTATCGCATTTGTGCATCAACAGCAGATTGAGGCACAGCGACTTAGCGACTCTATCACTGCGTTATTGCCACAGGATGTGGACACCGTTCCTCCGGTTATCTTGGAAAACGAAAAACTGCGTCTGGCTATCAGCCCCAAAGGTGGTCGTATCTCCCGCGTAGACCTCAAGGAATTTAAGGCATACGGCGACACTGTCAATGACCTCTGCCTCTTTGATGGCGAGGAATCACAATTGGCGTTTACCCTCATTACCATCGACCAGCACATTATCAGCACCCGTAACCGCTATTATGAACCGGTGGAGACTACGGATAGCACTGTCGTAATGCGCATGCATACAGATAATGAAGAGGCATGGCTGGATTTCGTTTATAAGTTGAAAGCCAATGACTATATGGTGCGCTTTGAAATTGTACCGCATAATGCACATCTCGCTTTGGCGCAGAATGTCAATAGTTTAGAGATGCAATGGCGCCAACTTATCGCACAACAAGAGCGCGGCCGTAAATTTGAGGAGCGTTATGCCCAGTTACAATATATGCTGGACGGAGGCGATATGGAGACACTTAGTGAGGCGAAAACCGCTACTAAGAAAGAGTCTGCACGTATCAAGTGGATTGGTTATAAAGACCAATTCTTCTCCACAGTGATGATTGCCGATGAGGATTTTGGCAGTTCAGCCTTCACCTCTACGCCGCAAAAAGAGCGCTCCGGCTATATCAAAGAATATACAACCGAAACATCGGTGGCTTTTGATATTACCGGCAAAAAGATAACCGGTTTTACATACTATTTTGGTCCCAATAACTTCCGATTACTGAAAGCATATGACAAAGACCGCGAAGCGGCAGACAAACTGCATCTTCAAGACTTAGTACCACTCGGCTGGAAGATTGTAGCGTGGATTAATAAGATTTTGCTTATCCCCATGTTTGACTTATTCTCCGGTTGGGGAATGCATGTGGGTTGGGTAATCTTCCTTATGACTCTTGTGATTCGCTTGGTTATCCTACCCTTCACGTTCCAGAGTTACCGTTCATCTGCCAAGATGCGCGTGCTGAAGCCCCAATTAGATGCTATTAATGAGAAATACCCTGCTGATAAAATGGAGGAGCGCCAACGCGCAACAATGGCGCTTTATCAGCGAGCCGGCGTTAGTCCCATGAGCGGATGCCTGCCTATGATCTTCCAGTTCCCTATCTTGATGGCGGCTTTCTGGTTCTTCCCTACTGCTATCGAATTGCGTGGACAAAGTCTTTGGTGGGCGGAAGACCTTTCTACCTATGACGCTATTCTCACATGGGGTACAAATGTACCGCTGTTTGGAAATCACCTGAGTCTCTTCTGCTTATTGATGACAGTTGCTAACTTTGCGTACACCTTTATAACCATGCAGCAACAGAACACCGGCAACGACCCCGCAGCTAAAATGATGCGTTGGATGATGTACTTAATGCCGTTGATGTTCCTCTTCATCTTCAATGACTACGCTGCCGGACTGAGTTTCTATTACTTGTGCTCTCTCCTGCTGTCTGTGTTCCAGACTATGCTCTTCCGTTTAACACTCAATGATGAGCGCGTCCTCCAAGAAATGGAACGCAACGCCAAGAAGAACAAGGACAAACCAAAGAAAAGCGGTTTCATGGAGCGCCTTGAGAAAATGCAACGCGAAGCACAACTACAAGCGCGTGAACAGGCTAAAGCGCAACAGAAAAAATATCGCTAAAATCCCCTGACTATAGCCCCGGTCCGCCATACTTAGCGGATCGGGGCTCGCTGCTATCAAACACGATAACGAGTCGAAAACGACACGACAACGAGACGACAACGACAGCCATGTTTAGCCTATGAATAGCATAGTATTTGCGGATGCCTAACAGGACATGTGCTGATGGGATGAGAATACAATTTTCGGCAAATTTTGTACTTTTATTTGCTTATTCCAATAAATATTTGTAACTTTGTCGCCGTATACATGAACATGAACAAAATAGTTTTTACTGCCCTACTCTGCCTTGTGGCGAGTATGACTTATGCCCAAGCTGATAAGATGCTGGGCGACTGGAAAACCATAGATGACAAGACCGGTGAAGCACGAGCCATCGTAACCCTATATCAGGCAGCAGATGGTCTCTACTATGGGGTTATCAGCCAAATGCTGATGTACGCTGACGCAGTTTGCATTGCCTGTACAGGAGAACTCAAAAACGCTAAGGTAGAGGGATTGGTTATTATCCGAGGTTTCCATGAAGAAAACGGGCAATTAGTCGGTGGCAAGGTACTTGACCCTGAAAGCGGCAAGTTCTATCACGGCAAGATTTATAGGAAAGGTAATGACCTTGTACTAAGAGGTTCTATTGACCGAGCAGGCTTATTAGGAAGAAGTCAGACATGGAAGAGGTAGCATTGGTCTTGGGTTCAGGCGGAGCGCGAGGATTGGCTCATATAGGTGCTATCCGTGCGATAGAAGAGCATGGCTATCGAATCAGTTCCATTGCCGGATGCTCTATGGGTGCTATCATTACCGGCATGTATGCCGCTGGGCGTATAGATAAAGCCGAACAGTGGTTCAAGAGCATCAATATCCGCGAGATGCTGCGTCTTACTGACTTCAAACTTACCAACCAATCACTCATCAAAGGCTATAAAGTCATTGACGCTCTCAAGGAAATCGTGCCGGACTGCCAAATAGAAGAACTGCCCATACCCGTTTCGCTCAGCGCAACGGACTTAGTGAGCGGTAATGAAGTCGTTTTTACCGAAGGTTCGCTTTATGATGCTATCCGCGCCAGCATGTCAATACCGTTGGTCTTTGAGCCGGTTGAACGGAATGGCATGCTTTTAGTAGATGGCGGAATAGTGAATCCCCTGCCCCTCAACCGCGTGAAACGACACAATGGAGATTTATTGGTGGCGGTGGATATAAGCGGACATGACAGACTGGATTCTACGGATATAAACCTGCTCAAAATAGCGGACAGAATGGCAGATGTTGAGATAGAAAACACAACGAGACTATCGCTTGACCTTTACCCGCCGGATATATTGGTGACCATGAGGCACTATGCCTTTGAGTCATTCGATTTCGACCGTGCGGACGAGATTATCGCAGAGGGTTATAGACTGACTAAAACAGCATTGGCTAACGCATCAAAACACGTATAGATTATGATGAACTTGGTATATTTATTAATAGGTGTTGCTATCGGCTCCGGAGCGGCTGCATTAGTCGCATTTTATATGCTCCGTAGTCAGCGTCGTCTCAATGAGGCGGAGTTGGAAAAACAGGCAGAAATAGCTGCTGCAAAACTTCAAAACGCCCAAGACCTTTTGTCTTCTCAAAAAGAGCAGTTTGAGCAGCAACTTCGGCTAAGCCAGGAAACACTAAAAGCGACTGCCGCTAAGGAAACTAATGAACGTTTGACGCAACTCAAAGAAGAACATGAAGCGCAGATGCGCGCCCTCAAGGAAGCTAATCGGGAACAAATGGAACATGTGGTCGGACCGCTTCAAAAAGAGTTGGATGAGTTTCGCAAGCTTGTTTTGACCAACAAGTCCGAACACGATAAATCCACCGCAGAACTTAAAACCACTATTGAGTTGATGTATGCGCATGACAAAGAGCGCGATAAAACCACTCAAGCCCTCGCAGACGCCCTTAAAAGCAAAGGAAAAGTACAAGGAGACTGGGGGGAGATGGTACTCGCTAATATCCTGCGCGACAGCGGCCTTCGGGAAGGGGAAGAGTTCTTCGTTCAAGCCAATGTGCGAGATGATGAAGGGCATAATTTCAGACCTGATGTCTTGGTCAAAATAGCTGACGGAACGTCTGTTATTATAGACTCCAAAGTCTCCTTAACCGCCTATACGAACTACTGCGGCGCAGAGGATGAGAAAGCCCGTCAATTGGCGCTCAAAGAAAATTACGACTCCATCTGGAAACATGTTGAGGAGTTGGCTGACAAAAAATACCCGACTCTCGTAAGCGAAACAGTTCCGGTCAGCCTTATGTTTGTCCCCAATGAAGGTGCGTATATCGAAGCCATGAATTATAATCGGGATTTAGGTTCTAATGCCTTCAAGAAGAATGTCATCATCGTCAACCCTACCAACTTGATGATGGTACTCTTCCTCATTCGCCGTACTTGGCAGAACACACGTCAGGAAAAGACAAACCGCGCTATTTTAGATGCCGCCACAGGTATCTACGAGAAATATGCGACCTTTGCCGAGGAATATGTCAAACTCGGTAATCAACTCAATACCGCTCGCGCCACATACGAGACTGCTCTCGGGCAATTGAAGGAAGGACGGGGCAACTTGTCCGGACGAATAGAAAAACTCCAGAAATTAGGTGCTACGCCCTCTAAAGCGATACCCGCTGCTGTTGAGGCTGTAACCCAAGAAGACCTATGATATATCCTTTCTTTAAAGCCCACGGATTGGGCAATGATTACATATTCTTTGATTTCAGGGATGTCGCTCCCGCTATGCTTGAAGGTATAGATTGGGGAAGCCTATCCCGTCGCCTCTCCGACAGACACACCGGCATAGGCGGAGACGGCATTGTGCTGATTCTCCCAAGCCGTATCGCTGATGCTGCTATGCGCATCTTTAATGCAGACGGTTCCGAAGCACAAATGTGCGGCAACGCTTCTCGTTGTGTCGCCCGATACATCGGGCATGACATGTCCTTGGAGACCATATCCGGTATTAAAGAGATACGCTTTGTTGACGCGGGCATTGCTGTGGATATGGGCGAAGTACGCTCTTTAGGGCGATGGGGAGAGTATCACTTAGTCTCTGTCGGAAACCCGCACGCGGTACGATTTATGGACCATGATGCCGATGATGATTTAGTTCACATAGAGGGACCTAAAGTAGAAAACGACCCTTATTTTCCGGAGCGAACGAATGTTGAGTTTGCTCACATTCACTCTTCGCACGAAATAACCATGCGCGTATGGGAACGCGGCAGCGGCGAAACAATGGCATGCGGAACAGGAGCTACTGCCACTGCACATGCCGCAGTCGAGGCGGGATTATCAGAGTGGCCTGTCACGATTCATCTACTGGGCGGAGACTTGACTATTGATAAACAATGGATGATTGGGCCTGCTGAAATTGTATTTTATGGAGAAATAGAATTATGATAAAAGTTAACGATAATTTTTTGAAACTCAAAGAGAGTTATCTTTTCACCGAAATTGTCAACCGCACCCGAGCCTACCAGCAAACACACCCCGAGGCGGAAGTCATTAAATTAGGTGTCGGGGATGTAAGAGGTCCATTAGCTCCTGTTGTGATTGAGGCGCTGCATAAAGCGGTGGACGATTTAGCGACCACAGAACGTTTCCATGGCTATGGTTTAGAGAACGGTCCCGAATGGCTTAGGCAAGCAGTCATTGCATTCGACTATCAGCCTAAAGGTATTCACTTTACTGCCGAGGAGATATTTATTTCCGATGGCGCCGGATCGGATTTAGGCAACCTGCCGGAGATATTAGGGCATGATAACTTGGTCGCTATAACCGACCCTGTTTATCCTGCCTATGTGGACACACAAATGATGGCAGGACGCAGCATTATCATGCTTCCTTGCACGCCGGAAAATGACTTCTGTCCTGAACTACCGGAGGAAGTACCGGCTATCATCTATCTATGCTCTCCCAATAACCCGACGGGCACTGCCATGACGAGAACGCAACTAACTCGATTTGTCGATTATGCACGGAACAACCATAGCCTCATTATCTTTGATGGCGCTTACGAAGCGTTTATCCAAGATGAGGACGTCCCCCACTCCATTTACGAGATTGACGGTGCCAAGGAATGTGCTATCGAGATTCGTTCCTTTTCTAAAACAGCCGGATTTACGGGCGTGCGTTGCGGTTATACCGTTGTACCGAATGAAGTAAAAGCCCAAGCGTCGGACGGCACGCTTGTACCGCTCAATCCTATTTGGCTCCGGCGTGTGTGCACTAAATACAACGGCACCTCCTATATCGCTGAACGCGGGGCCGAAGCAGTCCTTACTCCGGAAGGCTATACCCAAACCCGCGCACAGATAGCGGTATATCATGCCAATGCGGAGGTCATCATGAACGGCTTAAAAACTCTGGGTTATGAAGTTTATGGTGGTATCAATAGCCCCTATATCTGGATGCGAACACCCGATAATATGGGCTCATGGGAGTTCTTTGACTACTTGCTTAATGAAGCACAAGTCGTGTGCACTCCCGGTGTCGGATTTGGACAAAAAGGAGAAGGATTTGTACGCTTCTCTGCTTTTGGAGACCCAAATACTATACTAAAAGCCGTAGAACGTATAAAATTGCTGCAAAAAGCATAAAAGATTTGCAAGAATCAATTATTTTTAGTAATTTTGCAGGCGGTTACTGAGTGTTAACCATTAACCTTACGTCATCAATAATTAATTTAATTTATATTCACATGGACAACAAGAAAAGAGTTTACACTTTCGGTAACGGTAAAGCCGAAGGTAACGCGCAAATGCGTGAGCAGTTAGGCGGTAAGGGCGCTAACTGTGCGGAAATGAACTTGGCTGGCGTACCCGTGCCTCCCGGTTTCACCATTACTACCGATGTATGTAATGAATACTATCAGGTTGGTCAAGAGAAAATCATGGAACTTCTTGACAAAGAGGTTATGGCAGGTGTTAAACACATTGAGGATCTCATGGGCTCTAAGTTCGGTGATCCCAAGAACCCCCTCTTGGTTTCTGTTCGTTCCGGTGCACGCGCTTCGATGCCCGGTATGATGGACACTATCCTCAACCTCGGTCTTAATGACGAAGTAGCTGAGGGTATGGTAAAGAAAACCAACAATCCTCATTTCGTATATGACTCCTACCGCCGTTTCGTACAGATGTACGGTGACGTTGTACTCGGTATGAAGCCCGTCAATAAGACAGATATTGACCCCTTCGAGAAAATCATTGAAGAAGTAAAAGAGATTCGCCATATTGAACTGGATAAGGACCTCAATGTGGATGAACTTAAATTGCTTGTAGCTCGTTTCAAGACCGCTATCAAGGAGCAAACCGGTTCGGATTTCCCGACCAATCCTATTGAGCAACTCTGGGGCGCTATCTGCGCTGTATTCCGCAGCTGGATGAACGAGCGTGCTATCCTTTATCGTAAGATGGAAGGTATCCCCGATGAATGGGGCACAGCCGTTAGCGTAATGGCGATGGTATTCGGTAATATGGGTGAGACCTCCGCTACCGGTGTATGCTTTAGCCGTGATGCTGCTACCGGTGAGGATATTTTCAACGGTGAGTATCTTGTTAATGCCCAAGGTGAGGACGTTGTAGCCGGTATCCGTACCCCGCAACAAATCACTATCGAGGGTTCACGTCGTTGGGCGGCTCTCCGTGGTATCAGTGAGGAAGAGCGTGCAGCCAAGTATCCTTCGATGGAAGAGGCTATGCCGACTCTCTACCAAGAGCTTAATACCATCCAACAGAAACTGGAGGACCACTATCGTGATATGCAAGACATGGAGTTCACCGTACAAGAAGGTAAACTCTGGATGCTCCAGACCCGTAATGGTAAACGTACAGGTACGGCAATGGTTAAGATTGCTATGGACCTCGTTAGACAAGGCGTTATCTCCGAGAAAGAAGCTATCTTGCGCTGCGAGCCGCAGAAACTGGATGAGCTCCTCCACCCCATCTTTGATAAGAAAGCCCTTGCTGCCGCTAAGGTTATCACACAAGGTCTGCCCGCTTCTCCGGGTGCCGCATGCGGTCAAATCGTATTCCACGCTGATGATGCACAGGCATGGCATAAAGACGGTCATAAGGTTATCATGGTCCGTATTGAGACTTCACCCGAAGACCTCGCCGGTATGTCTGCAGCCGAAGGTATTCTCACAGCTCGTGGCGGTATGACCTCTCACGCTGCCGTTGTTGCCCGTGGTATGGGTAAATGCTGCGTCAGCGGTGCAGGTGCTATCGTTGTTGATTATGTTAAGAAAACCGTTACTATCGAAGGTGTTGTTTACAACGAAGGTGACTATATCAGTTTGAATGGTTCTACCGGTCAAGTTTATGCCGGTCAAATCCCGACCAAAGCGGCTGAACTCAGTGGCGACTTCAAAGCCCTTATGGATCTTTGCGATAAATACACTCGCCTGCAAGTACGCACCAATGCCGATACTCCGCATGATGCTCAAGTAGCGCGTGCTTTCGGTGCCAAAGGTATTGGTTTGACCCGTACCGAGCACATGTTCTTCGAGGACAAGAAGATCAAAGCTATGCGTGAGATGATTCTCGCTAAAGATGCCGAGGGTCGTGAAAAAGCGCTCTCGAAACTTCTCCCCTACCAAAAGGCTGATTTCAAGGGTATCTTGTTAGCTATGGACGGACTACCCGTTAATATCCGTCTGCTTGACCCGCCATTGCACGAGTTCGTACCCCATGATTTGGCAGGACAACAAGCCATGGCAGAAGAAATGGGTGTTACCGTTGAGGAAATTCAACAACGCGTTAACAGCCTTGCTGAGAATAACCCCATGTTGGGTCACCGTGGTTGCCGTCTCGGCATTACCTTCCCCGAGATTACCGCTATGCAGACACGCGCTATCATGTCCGCGGCTTGCGAGCTGAAGAAAGAGGGACATAATCCTATGCCTGAAATCATGGTGCCGCTTATCGGTATTCTGTATGAGTTCAAACAGCAGAAAGAAATCATCATGCGCGTCTCTGCCGAGGTATTCAAGGAGTATGGCGTAGAAGTTGAGTTCGAGGTTGGTACGATGATTGAGATTCCGCGTGCAGCCCTTACCGCTGACCGTATTGCAACCGAAGCACAATACTTCTCCTTCGGTACCAATGACTTGACCCAAATGACCTTCGGTTATAGCCGTGATGATATCGCTTCCTTCTTACCGGTTTACCTCGAGAAGAAGATCTTGAAGGCTGATCCCTTCCAAGTGCTTGACCAAAAGGGTGTAGGCCAACTCATCAAGATGGCGGTTGAGAAAGGTCGTGCTGTTCGTCCGGGTCTGCGCACCGGTATCTGCGGTGAGCATGGTGGAGAGCCCAGTTCTGTTAAGTTCTGCGCGCGCGTCGGCATGAACTATGCTTCGTGCTCACCGTTCCGTGTGCCTATCGCACGACTCGCTGCTGCTCAAGCCGCTCTTGAAGAAGAGTAATCGGTAGCGACCATCCCGACACCAACTCGGGTCCATACGGCGAAGCAATACGCTCACCGATGGAGAGAATATCTACATAATTAGGGCTGCAACAAAATTGCAGCCCTAATTGTATACATACTTTTATTTATACAAATCTATCCACCTATCAATCGCAGCGATAACGCCGATGGCATAATTTAGAGTAATATATGTCAATGATTTTTAAAAAGTAGGGTTCATGTACTTTGTATGATTGGAAGTCCTGCGTTTAGCAATTCTCTTTTTAGCTCAGCTCTCCAATTAGAATGATGAAAATATTCAATATGCGATAATCCCTCAAAATCGGAAGGTTTTTCTACAAATTCCTTCTTTTCCCGTTTATATATCAGCGAGACTTTATCTCTGCCTTTAGCCCCCATAAAGAAACCTGCTTCAGCAATCACATTCTGGCGGGCACGATGTCTCAAATCCTTATTACCTTTTCTCAATCTTCCTTCATCGCAATGAGACATTAACACCACCGCATACGAGACAGATTGCAACTCTCGTTCAAGTTTTTCAATGACGGTGTTCCCCTCGTTGGGTTGTTCAAATAACACTACCGGTTCCAATCCCAATTCTTTTAGATAATTATAGACTATTCGACGCATGCTGACATCCTGCCCATGCACAACAAACACCCGTTTATTTGATATGGTATCATTCTTTGACGCTTTTATATTAAGGGCATTGATACCATCGTTTTTGCCTTGAGTCCGCTGTTTAATACTCTCTGCCTCATTATATAGCATTAACCAATACAAACATCCTCCATTCTCGAATAATTTTTGCTCCCAAGAATGTTTGGAATGCCCTATTAAAGTCAATTCCTCGTTTGTTTGTATTGAAAAATAGTCGCCTTCGTGAAAATCATACCGATGATCTGTTGTATGCAAATACATTTCTCTGAAGAAATGTGTTATTCCTCCGCGTATGGATAGTTCTACCGGATTTTTGTGCATATCTACCCATAACTGCAAGCCGGTCTGTTGGGTTGGAGTGAATACAATTGCAAAACTCAAGGAGCCTTGATTAAAACCTTCCTCGTCCGACAATTCGAATACTTGTATTGGATATTTGCGTATGCCGTCTGCATCTTCTATATATGTTTTTTCTTCTGAAATATGATAAATCGGAGTACCAAATTTATCCTTTGTGACTTTTGTTGCCACTCTTGCCGATGGCTTAGGTAGCCATTGGAGCATGGAAGAAGGTATTATGATATCATCTCCACATAGCCGCGCAGTTGTCACATATCCGGATAGTGTTACATTCCCTATTTGTTTACTGGCTATATTACGCATGATTGTTATTATATAGATTCTATTTGGATACGGATAATCTACCTTGTTATTTAATGAATACTATCCAATATTATTCTTTATTGTAAAAGGGACAAAGTAAATAGGCGAGCCATCGGTATTGTTGGAGTTTATGGTGAAGATTGACCACTTCATTTTTTATCGTATTTATCAATAAAAGCATCTATATCAAAAAACATCTCCCTTACGTCCTTCAACCTCCTCTCATCCCAATTCCACCATTGGATACGTAGCATGGCACCTATTTGTTTTTCAGTTAATCTATAGCGTTTAATCTCTATAGGGCAGCCAACTGCTATAGCATAAGGGGGAATATCTTTGCTCACTACGGCTCCGGCACCAATTACAGCGCCATCGCCAATCGTTACGCCATCCGAAACTGTTACATTAGCTCCTATAAAAACATCATTACCAATTGATACGTGTTTATGTTCAGTTATCTTGCCTCTATAGAACATCGGGTGTGTGCTAATTCCATCAGTTGGATGAATTCCTAATCCGCAGCAAAAGTTCGGGCCTATAGAACTGAACCTTCCTATGGTTGTGTTTGCGACATACGCATTTTTGGCAAAATAAGAATAATCGCCTAACTGCACGTTGTGCAAATAATATGGGGCAACCGCATAGGCATTTTTGCCTATAGTCGTACTGCTGCGTTCCGAGCGCACCAATGAAAAACCGGTCGTTCTGTCATTTGGGATTATCGGCTTCGCCAGGAACTTCCCTAATAACTTTTGAATATAATATTTCAGCGATTTCATTTCCAAAAACAAAATATATTTTTCATTTTAGCAATCAATGCGTTTCTGCGACGTTTATTGTACCATCTGCCTTGGTAAAACGCATATATTTCATGAGTAGCTAGTGTGTTTTCGCGGATAGGAATGCGTTTCACTCTTATTGAATCAACAGGAATAACATCGAATTTGTTAGTTGTATAGCAGTTAGTAGCTAATTCGTCAAAACCGATATTATTAGTGAGCGACTTCCCAGGATAAAGAGTTAATCCGCCTCGCTCTAACAACACAGCATGCCATTTGATGAACCAAGTATTCAAAGTGCCTCGATAATTGTCATATAACTGCTTTTGCAAATGAGTTCCTACCGTATTGAACTCATCCCATCGGTTCTCCCATTTATGATAAAGTTTAGCAGCGTCATCGTCATAGTATTGCCATGCACGTTTCCACGTTGCCCACCCTCCTCCGGGGTATGGCATCTCATAAAAAAACGTCTCCGGCAACGGTAACCGATGCGGCCACATATAGCCGGATATGTGCATCACCTGTTCATCATCCTTATACATCTCAAGTGACTCATTCATAAACTGAAGGAATCCGGGGGAAGTAACGATATCATCCTCAAGTGTAATAACACGACCGTGTTGATTTACAATCTCCGTTACTGCTCCAACAATATTGGCTTTCAGTCCGATGTTTTGCGGACGTTCAATCACATATACAGATTTAAATCCTTTCACAGCATGGGCAATCTTACGATTCTCCTTGATACGCTCAATTTGTTCTACCGGTGATGCTTCTTTCGCTCCATCGCAATAGATAAACAGGTCTGATTGATCTGCCAGCAGGTTTTTCGACAACGCATCCAACGTCTGCTGTAGATGACTTGGACGGTCGTAAGAAAATATAACTATCGGTGCTATTATCATTTATAATCAAAAATCTCACAATTTATATAGAAAATTATTTATAATTTGATCAGCTACCAAACTATTGTAAAAACAATAGCTTGATTGAATTTTCTTATATTGATACTTTCTGGCAATAACCCGTATAAATTCAGTAGGTGGTGTGAATCCACGTTTCTTCGCTTGTAGGATATAATCTGGTAAAATACCCGTCATCATCTCCTTTTGGAACCATTTAGGTTGTGTGATATCAAACTTCATATCCATTGGTAGCGAATCCATAAACTCTACCAACTCTGGGGCTAGTATCGGGCAACGCACTTCTAATCCATTAGCATGACATAATTTATTTGCCATATAAACGCACATATTCATAGCAAATGCAGCCCCAACGAAGTCATAAATGTCTTGTATTGTTGTATTCTCAGGCAAGGATTTATGCACATCAACATCCTCAAAATGTTCCCCATTCACTGTCGCATCTTTTACGAAATGCTTATAGTCTTCAAATGTCCAGTCCGTTAACATCGATTCATCTATACGAGCCGGATGATTGGGTAGCAATAAATGCTTATAGTTCTTTAGAAGGAACTGAATATACTCTTTCTTATGCTTCCGTATCGGATACAATTGATTGAACTCATGACGCAAACGAATTGCTTCTACTTCCCTATGTCTTTGGGTATAACTATAGAATATCTCATCACCACCAAGTCCCATTAACACCGTTTTGAATCCCATCTGTGCAACTTTTTTAAACAAGGCATATTGCACCATACAATTAACATCAAAACATGGTTCATCAAGATATGGGATTACTTCATCAAGGTACTTTTGAAAATCATTGACATCCAACTCTACCTCATGATAAATCAGACCTTTTTCTTGCGCAAATTTTCTTGCCACAGGTCGTTCATCGCATGCTTTATACGTATTACCTTTATATCCTGCACTAAATACATGTACTTCCTTTTGAATTTCTTTGGTCAGAGCAGCCAAAGATGTGCTATCAATTCCCCCGCTTAACAACACCGCTACAGGTCCTTCAGATGTTTCAGCACATTCCTTTACAGACTTGCGCAAAAGTCGCAAAGCCTCTGCTAGTGCTTCTTGTTTCGTGCCTTTGAATGTTGGCGTATGGTCGCGTTTCCAATAGATACGAGAACGAATACCCTTCTGATCTATCGTCAGTTCCTCCCCTGCACGAACGCGCTTGATTTGCTCAATCCAAGTCTGCTGTAAGTCTATCGGATAATTATAGCGGATCGGTTGCGCCAGATTGAGCATATCAATCTTAGGATACGCAATATGTGGAAGAATATCTTTCAGTTCCGTAGATACAATAACCGATGTCGGTAATTGTGCATAATAGAGAGATTGAATACCTATTTTATCTCGTGCGACAGTTATTTTTTTACTCTCTGGATTATAAGCGCAAACTATCTCACGAGGTATGCTTCCCTCGATGGTACATGTACCATTAATATTATCAAATATTGCTTTCATTTTTCCCATCGATTGCTAATCGATCAATATATTTCACATTTTTATAGTTCTTTGTTCCATTCACTAAAATAGGAGTTAGCCCCATTTCAGACAACACTTCATTTGTTTCCGCATTATGCCTGCCCCATGTATATGCAAAATATGGTATAACTTGTGGTATATCCTTTAAGGCATCTTGACATAGTTGCACATTCCGTTTAAAATCTTCTATGGTTTGTTCTGTTGCATCCAAATGTTCATGTCCATGCATTCCTATTGTTATGTTCTGCATTGACGCAGTCTGTTTCAATTCGTCTTTACTCAAATACAAATATGGACAAACTCCCTTAAGCATATCTACATCTGGTATAACTCGCCGTGCTTGTTTTTCACTAATAGTGCTCCATGATTTACCATCAAGATATTTCGTATTAACAAATAACGTTACTGGTATCTTCTGTTCTTCTAACCAAGGTAATATATTAAGCAAAGACTTATATCCATCATCGGCTGTCAGCACCGCATATTTTTTACATCTGAACTTATCGCGCTTAAGTTTTTCGTGCGCTTGTAACAAAGAGATAAAGTTATATCCTTGTTCTTTTAGATTTTGGATATTGCGTTTAAAGAGTTCAGTTGGTGTCCAATCACATTCCCACATGGTTAATGGATTATATTCATCGCTCACTTGATGAAAACAAAACACCCATATTGGTTGCAGACGCAACTTCGTCCATTTGCGACGAATTTTAGCTTTTATTTCTGTTAGCCTAATCATGCGAAACTATCTCCATCACCTAATTGGAATGTAAAATTAGTTAGACGTTGCTGATTGTCCGGTAGCGAAAGAGACACCTTTTCCTCCTCCAATTTAGGGAAATAGAGTCTATCTTTCACAAAACCTAACAAATCATAATTCTCGGTAATAAAAGACTTCGGTCTTACTGCTATTATCTGGCTTACGATTGACGAGAATACCTCGTCTCGTTTTTCTTCAGTATAGTATAGATATACAATACTCAGAGTATCATCATATTGCCGGAGGAAATATACTCCTTGTAATTGATTCTCCACATACACCTTTGCTATCTTATATTCATATACCTTTGCATTTGCACCAAACACACAGGCCTTCTCATTTACTCCCCCCTTCACAAAAGGATATTGCACTATCCAGTTCAGCATATCTTGCTCGCGCAACCAAAGATCATTATCTTTATGGGCTTTCATGAACTCATAAGCCTCATCATCAATGCTTTCTATATATTGAACTGTAAAGTTAACATTCGTTGCCTTTGACCATGGATGTAAACATTTCTTCAGTTCTTGTACGCAATATACCAATTTACCTTTGAGTGAGCTGGTATCTATCTTCTTATCGGTTAGATGATAACGTTTGGTATAGGTCGTTTGAAAACCGAAATGATTAAATATTTCTACAGTCTCTTGAGCACCCCATCTATCGTAGTTCAAGTCGGGTTCATGGGCTTCCATCAGGCTACCAACGACAATCATGCCATAACCGCGACCGGCAAATTGCGGATAGCAATATAATGTCGATGCCCACCAAATACGTTGCCCATCCAACATATCCGGAAATGAAGCAGTATAGGCTGCCAGCTCGCCATCCTCAAAGATAGCAGCAACAATCGCATCATCATCCCTCACGTACGGATTATGAATGATAGCCCATGCACGAGAGGGGGCAATAATTTGCTCCGATAATCCATCTGTTGGTTGGTCGTGCACCAGCCAATCACGTAATTGCGATACAGTGTATAATTTAATATCTACCATTTATGCGGTATGCGTTTGAATGGAATCGATGATAGCGCCCATGCGCTGGAGCTTCAAAATCTCCATCATTTTAAACTTAAACCCAAATTGATTTTCAATCTCGGTTAAGAATTGCATGAATGACAGACTTGTCCAATTCGCCACATTTGCAGCGGACAAATCATCATTCAGCACCAATGCATCATCTGCGAATATCTGCTGAGCAATGGGCGTTAATTTTTCAATAATTTCTTTTCTATTCATTGTAGTTTCATTTTAAGCACGTTTCTATCTACTTTCTCGCTTTTATTAATAGGGAAGATGGGTTCATAGACGATTCGAGAAGGAATCATGTAACTCGGCATCTTGGAACGGAGATAATCAATGAGGAGTTTTGTATCCTCGCGCTGCGATTCCACAAAGAGCGCGATCTCCGTTAAGTTCTGCGCATTCTGGAAAGCAATCGCCATCACACGGCGTTCGTTCTGATAGAATGTACGTGCATGGTGCTCAATCTCACCTAACTCTACACGAAAACCCTGAATCTTGGCTTGCTGGTCAATGCGACCGGAATACATGATGTTACCACTCTCATGCCAATAGCACAGGTCTCCTGTATGGTAGTACCGCACGCCATCACGCATAAAGAAAGAAGAAGCATTCTTCTCATCGTTTTTCCAATATCCCGGAGTGACTTGGTCTCCCGCCACACAGAGTTCGCCATTCTCCTGTCCTTCCACCAACGTTCCATCCTCGCGAATGATAATTGCTTGGACATTAGCGAGCGGTTTACCGATAGAGATAATTCCATTGAGCGAGAGATTATTTCCACCGCGCGTCAGTTTATAATAGGTGCAATAGATAGTAGCTTCCGTAGGGCCATAGAAATCATATATCTCTGTGTTCTTGGCACAACCATACCACGCTTCCATCAAGTCCACAGGGCAAGCCTCAGCTGTAAGGATACAGGCCTTCATGGACGATGCATCAAACTCTTCAAAATATGGACGGAGATATGTCAACATCGACGGAGCCATAGCACCGAAAGTGATATGCTGCTTTTGGATAAGCGATGCGGCATATAGGTATTTGACTTGTCCGTACGGCACCGTATAGATGCATGCGCCGCGAGTGAGCGCTACGAGATAGGACTGGACGGATACATCGAAAGTGAGATCGAATACCTGCATACACCTATCTTCTGGAGTGATGTTGATTCCTGTTTTCCAGAACGAATCCATGAATGCCGCAATGTTCCGTCGCGTCAACTGCACCCCTTTCGGGACACCTGTTGAACCGGATGTAAAGAGAATATACGCCAGATCGTCCTCGGATGCTTCTGCCCAATCGTCCAACAAGTCTGTAGTATATGGAGCATCACATGTGTCTAGTACGTTGGAGCACCCCACTTGGGTCTTGATGGACTCAATTCGCTCCTCCGGCCAAGACGGATGCAGTGGTACGTATGCTTTGCCCTCCATCCAAAGGGCAAAGATAGATGCATAAGTATTTAGGTCATCATGCAGTGCCAATCCCCATATCTGCTCATTTTCTTCTGCCTCGCGGATTACACTACGAATAGCTGATATACGCTCAGCAACCTGACGATATGTATAATACGTGCCATCAATATAAAAGGCATTATGATTAGGATACAATGCAATTGATTCACGTACTGGATCTAATATTTGTGATGTAAAATCTATCATTTCTTTCCAAATATAAACTTTAAGTTTCGAATTATACTACGTGGATGTCCAGTTAAAAACAATATCCGAAATGCGTAGCGAAAAGCCAATACAGGACGAACATGAGCATATACTTGCACACATTCTTCTAATGTATCTATATATTGTTTTTTTGCAAGTAGGTCATGCGTTTTATAATAAAATTCTCGATCAATGGGTAACGACACCTCGCAAAATCTTAGTTTTGTCAAACCACCTGATACGCCACCGCTATGGATATTATATATGCCTCCATCGAAATTCATCCAATAACCTTTTCCTGCTTTCAGCAAATGATATATCTCATGTGTATCGCGGTAGTATTTATATTGATTATGCCAATCGAAATTAAACATAGATAGTCGGAATAACATCGTAAGCGGTTGACCAAAATATCCATCAAAATAATCTTTTACTGTGAAATCCAATCCTCCCTCTCGTTTATTTGACGTTTGAGCATATCGGCTAAAATCATGGGAGACATACTTCTTTTTGGAGCGAGAATCATAGACGCTACAACCATGCATGCAAATAGAATAATCAGGATGTGCATCCATGAAATCGACTTGCTTTTGGAGTTTATTGGGGTTTATCCAATAATCATCTCCTTCGCAATAAGCGATATATGTTCCTTTTGCTCGATTGTAGTTAAAGAAATCTACCTTTACTCCCTTTGAATACTGATTTTCCTCCTCATAAAGCGGAAAAATCAAGTCCGGATATTTGGCGGCATACTCTTTTACAATCTCTGTTGTTCCATCCGTTGAGCAATCATCGTGAATCAAAATCTCGCACCAATCGCTCATCTTGGCACCTTGGGGAACGCATGACGGTGCTTGCTGCATCAAGAATCCATCCAACGCCTGTCGAATAAACGGTGCATGGTTATAGGTGATACAACAGATAGAAACTAATATGTTTGATTTAATATTTGACATCGAATATTTCGAATTTCAGCTTTATTCGTATTCAATAACGACTTTTTCATCTACTTCCTTCATAAGATCGTCCAAAGTATCCGCGTCTTTGCAACAAGCCACGTAGAATCCGATACGGTTACCTCCATCTGTTGGACGCTGAATCATATCTCCTATTTTGAAATTCATCTTGTAGTCCAACACATCAGGATGGTTCTCTAGAAAATCCAAACCTTTTATCTGTTTCACCACTCCGCCATGCTCGGTCGTATCAAAAAATTTCAATACTGCACATCGGCTCTCATAACCTTCATCAAACTTTACAGGGTGTCTAATTGGACTACCAGTGAACATATCTATCAGCACGGAATAGTTATCTACTCCGGTCATTGCGGGTACGATATGAGACGAAATTTCTGCACCGCCACCTCTTGCGCCTATCTCCAACAAATAGAATTCTCCATTTTCATAACGATATTCTGCATGCGTAAATCCAAAAGGCAAATCCGAAGCCTCTACAAACTGCTTATTGATTTCCCGCAACCTGTCATAATTGTATTTGGGATTGTTATAGGAGAAATACAAGAACTCATCAAGATTCTTATTATATGAGAATTGTGTTTTCTCCGAAATAACCAAATTATAGTATCCATGAGGTGTCAATATTCCATCTATGGAGAATTCAGCACCGGAAATAAATTGCTCACAGATAACCACTTTGCGATGATGCGAATAACCGATAGATTCTGGAAAGCGTTTAATCAATTCTTCTTCTGATGTGATGGTAAACACACCACGACTACTATTGGCATCAATAGGTTTGATAATCATCTTTCCTCCCAAAGTGTGAAAGAAAGTCAGCGCTTCTTCCATATTCTCACACACCTGGTATTTGGGGTACGGCAGATTATGCGCCTTGCAGAAATCACGCATCTTTGATTTATCGGTATAGAGTGCTGCCATCTGCTCAGTTTGGGAAGGAATACCTAACTGTGTAGACACGTATGCCAATGTAGGAGTTGCGATATCGCATTCATCAGACATTATGGCTATAACATTAAACTTTTTTGCTGCTTCCAAAACCGCTTTCCGATTTAGAATGTCCTCGTATACAATCTCATCAGCATACGACAATGCCGCTCCTTGTTTATTGGGGTGAACAAGCACAACCTTGTAACCGCGTTCTTTGATTTTTTTAATCAAAGGTATCTGCCAAACCGTAGCCGGCAAAACCATTATATACGAGTTCATATTATAATAATTTTTGCAATTTATTGATTCTCTGTTGATCGACATCGCTGAGTTGTGATTTGAACAAACCGTTTCCGTTTGCAACTCCTAGTATCTGTTGTGGATTGCGATAGTAGTCTACAACCACCACTCCGCTCTCTCCGATGATACCTCCACTCACAAGGCGAATATCTCCGATGGATGTTTCACCCATATAATTAGTCACTAGCTCACGCGTCTCACGTATGTTAATAGCGAGGCTTGACATTCCTGCACGATCGTCGGAACGTAAAGCCACACTCCCATTTGCGCGGTGTTTCTTTATAAAATCCGTTGTAAAATTATTAATGCCTACGTCATAGATATAATCAAAACGAAAATTCTTAAGAGCATTCAGATATATACAGTTTTTTCCTATTTCACACGCCAATAATGCTTCAAAGGTCGAAGATTCATTAGAACGAACAAGATGTACATTATTTGAATTTAAGGTAATAGTTCCTGATAATGTTGGTACTACTCCATCTCCATACTCATCGTACAATAAATATACCTCCATTCCTCGATTAAGCATCTCCATGATAATGCGTGTTGCTAACATACTTTTCCCGACTACTAAATGTTTATGCCCCGTAAAATCCATTCCATATTTCTGCAATTCACACTCAGAAAGAAAAGCCAATGCAGAAGATGCCCATGATGCATAATCGCTATAGGACGCATACTCTATATGATTATTTGCAGCCAGTTTTCGTGCTTTAGAAATAATCTCTTTGGAGTTCGGACGTTTAATATCTGCATCAACAATCACAGAATCTATAATTCCTACTCCCTGTTGAAATATATAGTCCAAGTACTGAACATCTCCCAATGCCACAAAACCTATTATATTGGTGATGCTCTCACGAAGACAAGGCACACGCGGAGTCATTTCCTCCGCCTGACTATGTTGGATTAAAAACAGTACCGAACTTTTATTTGTTTGTCTGACACGTAGCTTGATCTCCGCCAGTAAATGATGATATTCTAATTCAAATGACTTCATATGTCGTTAAAACTGATGATGCGAATAATTAGGGATAAACGTAACTTTACGCCCCTCTTTGATTGTTGAAGCAGCAAATTCAAAGAGTTCTTCCGATGGATCTATGATATTAATCTTACAGACCTCTTCCATTAATATTTCCGGATTGATTGCGTATTTCATTGCTACGCGTTCCAAAATAGGTGCATATGAATCGTGGAAATTTTGCAGCCCCACATTAATCTCTCGTTTGGTACTACCTTTTAAATTCATGAAGCCAAGTACTTGTTGTGCTAAATCTGCAATCTGTAATGCATTACATTGTCCCATATCCATTCTTGCTTTCTTACACACAGCCACTAACGACTCCAATTGTGCATTACCGGCTCCCCGTCCGATACCAAGTAAGGTTGCGTCTGCAAAATACGCCCCAGCTTGTAACGCGGCCAAACTATTGGCATTTGCCATTAGTAGATTATTATGCCCATGAAAACCTACTTTTATGTCAGAAAAGGCTTGTATTGCTTCCACATATTGTTTTATTTGTTCTGGCAGCATGCCTCCTGCTGAATCTACAATATAGATGCAATCTGCTCCATTATCTCTTGCCATCAACGCAATCTCGACTAACTGGAATTTCGTAATGGCATAGGTTTTCATAACATTGCAGCATACGAAAAATCCCAGTTCTTTAGCATATCGGATATACTCAAAGGTTGTTTCAATTTCAGTAGCATTTGCTCCAATACGTATAAAATCGCCACCTTTTTCTCGGAAGTTTTTTAGATCTTCTCTTGTTCCAACAGTAGGAATAAAGAATGCACCTATTTTCGAATTTCCCTTATAAGGAAGGGTAGATGCAAAATAATCTTCATCTGACATCGCTGAGGAGTTTTTGCGATACGTACCAAGTCCCGTACCGTTTCCTATCTCAATATATTGGATACTCTGCGCACTCAACTGTTCCACAATCATGTGTAATGCCTCTTTATCCCAGCGGTTGCCGGTAGCATAACTTCCATCTCGTATGGTACAATCTAATATCATTGTAATTTCAATAATGCTGTTTTAATTCTTTTTAACGCTTCTATGATATTTGCTTCGTCAGTTGCGAAAGATAAACGGATACACCGATCCTCTCCATATGCAGAACCAGCAACACATGCTACATTCGCTTCATTCAATAGATAGTTCGCCATATCATCTGAGTTAGCAATTTTCTGTTCTCCCAAGCGCTTGCCATAATAGCGAGACACATCTGGAAAAACATAGAATGCCCCATCCGGTGTATTATATGTGATATCAGGAACCTCATCCAAGAGCGACCGAATTAACATCCTTCGCTGAGCATACGTGGTTCGCATCATCTCTACACAGTTCTGAGGACCGGTTAATGCCGCCTCAGCAGCACGTTGCGCGACCAAACATGCGCAAGTCAGATACTGACCTTGTAGTGTAGTACATGCACGTACAATCTCATTATTATGACAAGCCATCCACCCGATGCGATAACCTGTCATAGCATACGTCTTACTAACTCCATTGACAAGAATGAGTCTGTTTGCTATTTCAACAAACGAAGCCAACGACACATGCTGCACTCCATACACCAACGCGCTATATACCTCATCTGCAATAACAAAGATATTCGGATATTGTTGTAGGACCTCCATTAGTTGAGTTAATTCCTCCTGTGAATAAACAGACCCGGTTGGGTTATTTGGAGAACACAAAATCAGCAGTTTTGTACGCTCAGTAATGGCTGTTTGCAATTGCTCTTTCATGAGTTTATAATCTGTTTCTGCCATTGTCTTAACAAAAACATTCTTTCCTCCAGCTATCTTCACCATTTCACCATAACTAACCCAACAAGGCGTAGGAATTATCACTTCATCGCCTTCATCCACAAGAGCTAATACGGCATTACAGATAGCTTGTTTTGCTCCGACTGAGACTATAATCTCATCCGGAGAATAAGTTATTAATTGCGCACTAATTGCTTTCCGCAACGATAGCAATCCGTTGACGGGCCCATAATGCGAATAATTATCCGCAATAGCTTGTTGCGCTGCTTGTTTGATATGAGCAGGCGTATCGAAATCTGGTTCCCCAAGAGTCATACTAACGACATCGATCCCTTGTGCTCGAAGTCGCGATACACGCTGTGCCATCGCCAAGATTTGCGATTCTGCTAACGATGCAATATGTTTGGATATGATAGACATTACTTGCGTGGCTATCAATGTCTCTTTATTATATTTTATTAATTAACTGAATAACAACGTCCCTGCTCATGCGCAGCTTTGATCACCGGCAAGAGGTAGTGGATTCCGCCAAGAAGCATTATTTTCTTTTGCTTACTCATCTACGGATACAATCTATAACACGGTTTATATCCTCGATTGTCAACGCATGATGCATTGGGAGGCAAATAACTTGGTCGGCAATCTTCGTTGCAACCGGCAAGTTCTCAGGAGCAGCAGAGGGATAATCTTTATAAGGATCAAAGGCAGTGATGAGTGGATAGAAATAGCGGCGGCCATAGATGTTCGCAGTCTTCATTTTCTCATAGAGTTCATCCCTCGTCATACCATATTGCTCGGCATCCACGAAAATCGGGAAATAACTATAGTTATGCCTTACACCGGGCATATCATCAAAGAAACGAATGCCTTTCACATCTCTCAATGCGGTGCGATACGTGTCCGCCACCTTATGACGTGCATCAATAGCGGCATCTACCTGCTTGAGATTTAGCAGACCATACGCCGCACGCACCTCATCCATCTTGGAATTAATTCCCGGTGCAACCACCGTCACCTCATCCTCAAAGCCAAAGTTCTTCAGATGGTCTATCTGCTCCTTCATTTCCTTGCTATGACAAACCAACGCACCTCCCTCAATGGTGTTATATACTTTTGTGGCATGGAAAGAAAGCGTAGAAATATCTCCTGCTTTAAGAATGGACTCACCATTTATCTTTACTCCGAACGCATGTGCTGCATCATAGATTACTTTGAGACCATGCTTCTTGGCTATCGCATCAATCTGCTCGGTTTTGCAGGGTTTGCCATAGCAATGCACCGGCATAATAGCTACAGTGTTGGGCGTGATGGCTGCTTCTATCTTAGTCGGATCCATACCGCAGGTTTCTTCCTCAACATCCACAAAAACCGGAGTCAGTTGGTTCCACCATATAGAATGGCTCGTAGCCACAAACGAATACGGGGTCGTAATGACTTCGCCTTTAGTAAGACCGAGTGCCTGCAGCGCAGTAATCAACGGCAGTGTGCCATTGGTAAAGAGAGATATATACTCTACCCCAAGATATTTCGCCAATTCTGCTTCTAACAGCTCATGATAATGTCCCGCATTGGTTATCCATTTGCGGTTCCAGATATCTTGCATCAACTCGTTCAGTTCGTCTAAGTTGGGCAATAATGGCGATGTTACAGTTATGGTATTTTCACTAATCATTTCTCTTTGCACAAATTTGGGTACAAAGATACGAAAAAAAAATGACATATACAAATTTATATGCCATAATTTTGTTATTTTTATTTGTTCCAATTGATTTTCAATGCAGATTTTCGGTTTATTAGTAGTCCATAGAGGTATTTCCAATTTGTTAATTTAAATCGACTATAGAATAATGCCACCAAACGGATGTATCTCAACCTCACCCTGTCATACCAACAGGATTGATTTGAGGAGAAAACCCGATATATCCATCCTGGTGTTTCTCGGAATGATGCTTGAGTACGTTCTGTTAGTTGCCAATGATAATCTTTCTCCGCCAAAACCTTCAGCATGTGAATAAGTTCTGCTAACCCTTCATACATAAACTCCGATGCAAAGATTGGTATAAACCGGATATGATGTAAAAACAACAGCCCGTATTCCACTAAACTATCATCTCCTTGCAAGGTTTTTGTAATACTCGTCTTATACTGCACCCACACGTAATCCGACCTTTCTAAATAGACAATAGGACCATATTGAAAATGGTGTAACGTGATTATTGTGTCATCGAAATACTTGCCATATAATTTGGAAAAATCAACCTCCGGATGACGACGGATTATGTATGATTGGTTTAAATCCCTTAAACCCATCATACATGCATGATTGGTGTTTATAATTTTCCCGTCCCTAAGTAGTGGATGCGTAAATTCCACGCGTCCTTTTTCTATAGGATCTCCATCATTTAGCACCCACACACCTTGTTGGCACATACTGCATTCCGGATGCGTTTCCAGCATGTCTAACTGAGCTTGGTAAATATCATCACTCCGAAGAAAATCATCCGCGTCAATGTTGACGAAATATTTGCCTCGTGCATGATTATAGACATTCAGTTTGTTCCATCCGCATCGCTCCGACACATTCTTCGGATCGCAGTCATTGGAGTTACAACGCGTATATACCAGTTCCTGCAGATTAGGAACAACCCTCTCTCCACTCTTAATCTGCGATTGTAGTTCTGCGATAAACTCCGCCGTTCCGTCCTCCGATCGGTCATCAGAGACAATCACTTCAAACGAGACATTGAGTTTCTGTCCCAACACGCTTTCCAAACAACGCTTCAGCAAATCGCGTTGATTATGCGTGATGACTAATATGGAAAGAATTGGATTGGTCATACTATCGGATTATGCTATCTATAAATAATTGACAACCTGTCAAAGGGGAATACATAATAGATTGCCACATATATTGTACGGCCTTATATTTACTTCCTCTTTTATATTCATCTTTAGCCCGTTTATAGTAGACTATTGACAAATCCTTACATATAATCGAATGGTATTTCCTATTTAGTTCTTCATCTATTGATTGTAAAGTGGTAGTATAATTTTTGATTGCTTTATCTCGTTGGATTTGTGCATTCGTAATAGATTCTTCATGCCGGACATAAACAATAGTTATGTCCGCCATCCCATAAATTTTGCCATATTCTGCCAGTTTAAGGTACGTGGCTAAATCTTCTGCATAATACTTGCGCTTTGTTAAAAAGGAAAAATCAACCAATCCGTTACAGAACATTACAGAGGAAGCAGGAATTACCCATTTGAGAATAATGTCCGCTCCTTTAAATTCTCGGTTTTGAGGAATCTCTGCAAATACGGTCTTACGATAACCTTCCCAAGAGAAATTGGATTCCTCATAGGCATTGGTAAAACACATAGAAAAATCGGGATTAGCCTGCAAAAAATCAGTTTGCTTTTGTAGTTTGTGGGTATCACACCAATAATCATCTCCTCCGCAAACTGCTATATACTTTCCTCTTGCATTCGAAAGCAAGTTGATATAATTAGAAATAAGTCCCTGATTTGGGTTGTTAGCGATTAGTTTTATCTTGTCGGGATGCGATTTTTGGTAGTGCTTGCAAGTTTCCAAGCCACCATCAGTGCTACAATCATCACCAATAAGTAGTTCAAACGAGTATTCTGTTTCTTGAGAAAGAATACTTTCTATACATTTGGATATATATGCGTTTTGATTATAACACAATACGCACACCGTTATTATGGGATTTTTAACAAGTTTTTCTGATTCTATTATCATTTATTATTCTGAATATTACGGTGTGCGATATCTGCATCACCTTATGTAAATACTTTGTTTTTTATACGCCGTAAGATATCAATAGGTTTCGTGTATAATAATCTATACCATGAATTCGTTGCATTATAATATTGGTCAGCCAACAATCTGTCAGCATAGCGGATTTTCCACTGCATTTTCGCGGCCAATTCAGGAGTCACCAATCCTTTTCTTAATGCTGTCTGAATGTCTAACAAGGGTTGTCCGACAAAATCCTCCGTCTTGTGCTTTTTAATATTTCGGAAATCAGATACATTTTTCCCATGCCAGCGTCTCAACGACAGGAATTCCTGCGAATGCACAGCCCCCCCCCCGAAAAGCATGCTTCGTACAAAATATGACGAATCCTCATCTTTCCCCTTCTGTAACGGACCAAAAATATCATAGAGTTCACGCTTTATTGCCCGAGTATCACCACTCCACAAGACAAAGTCCGTAAATTCCAAATAGTCATAAATATTAATTATACTGATAGCATTGTTTTCGTATGTTTTTGCTAATGGTCTAAGGGCAGCATTGCAGGGAATGGAGTTTGCATTAATACAAGAAACAGATGGATATTGCTCGAATATTTCACATGTTCTTTGTACTCTATGCGGAAGAGACTGATCATCACCAGCCGCCAATACAAAGATATCACCATTAGCCATTTGCATAGCTTTATTTACATTTCCAGCAATACCCAAATTGCTTTCATTGCGATTGATAATAATCTTATGTTCACCATTGTATCTTGATACCATATTACAAATAACACCATAAGTATCATCTGTGGAGCAATCATCTGAGATGATTATTTCCATAGGGGAGTAATTTTGTGAAAATGCTCCCTCAATGGCATCTTGAATAAAGTATTCTTGATTATATGTAACAATAAGAAACGAAACTAAAGGTTTGATTGGCATATTATGCAAAATTATTTAAACTTTCTACGACATATTCTATCTGTCCTGATTTCATACATGGACTAATTGGCAAACTCAATTCGGAATCTGCCAACATTTCAGTAATCGGAAGCCCCTTTCCGACTTCCCCCTGAAGCGGGGAAGAGGTGTTATAATGATTCCATGCTGCTTTAGCATAACACTCCTGTTTATGAGGGGCTATTGGATAATGAATCACTGTCCCTATCCCTTTCTCTGCGAGATAGTCATGAAGTCTATCTCTGCCCCCCTGCCCCCTAAAGGGGGAGACGATGATTGGGAATAAATGATAGACATTATTCTCATCCGGCAGGCGAGTTGGGAGTTCAATGAGCGGATTGGAGATATAGTCATAGTAATACTTCGCGACCTCTTGGCGTTTCTTTATATCCTCGTCAAGGTACTTGAGTTTGACATCCAGAATGGCTGCTTGTATCTCATCCAGACGGCTATTGCGTCCACAATATTTGAAGACATATTTCTTTTGACTACCGTAGTTAGCCAATGCCCGAATGGCTTTTGCCAATTCTTCGTCATTAGTTGTCACGGCTCCGCCATCTCCCAATGCGCCCAAGTTCTTGCCCGGATAGAAAGAATGGCCCGCGGCATCTCCAAGACTGCCAGTCCTGCCCCCCAAGCCCCCTGAAGGGGGAGTCTGACAGGCAGTCATTATTTTTCTCATTGTATTATCAGTATCACATAATACTTCTTCATTCGTAAATCGCAAAATTCTATATCCATACTTTTCTTTGACCTGCGTACGAATAGCATCTTCCTCAGTCTGACCATTTAGATTGTGATACTTTCCATCAACCTCAATAATCAACTTATTGTCCAAACATGCAAAATCCGCAATATATCGGTCAATGATATGTTGCCTGCGGAACTTATACACACCTAAATCCCCTGAAGGGGACTTTGATTTGCGATGACTTAATAAACTCCATAGAACCTCTTCAGCTTCTGTAGGATTATGTCTATTGTGATTAGCAAAATCCTTTAACAACGGATACAAAATAGGATCTGCTAAATCAACTCCCCCTTTAGGGGATTGGGGGGCTCGGCACCCATGCGCCTGCGCGTTGTCCTCGATGAGTTTGAGGTTGTATTTCTTGCACAAGTCTGCAATCTTCTCCGTCATGGCGCAACGACCATATAGATGAACGATACAGATAGCTTTGGTGCGAGGAGTGATGGCGGCTTCTATGAGGCTATCATCAATCTCCAGCGTCTCTCGCCTCGGCTCGATGAGCACAGGTTTGAGTCCATTCTCCGTGATTGCAAGAATGGTAGCGATATACGTGTTTGCCGGCACGATAACCTCATCGCCCGGTTGCATCACGCCTAACTCTATGTATGCACGAAAAATCCATATCAGCGCATCCAGACCGTTTGCGCAACCTATGCAATACTTGGTGCCAATATATTCGGCATAGTGTTGTTCAAAGAGTTCATTCTCTTTGCCCTGCAGATACCATCCGCTGTCAATCACTCTTCGTGCCGCCTCACGGATTTCCTCACCGTGCATCGCAGTCACGTCATGTAAACTCAAAAAAGGAACTTGCATATGTATTTTACAAATTGTATATGTCTAATAGTTTGTCTAATACCTGTTTAAAATCTTTATACCACTCGTCTTTAAATTTACCATAATTGTTTTCTACGTACGTCTTAATCGCAGATGCTATATTTTCATTAAAGCATCGAAAATCCTTATGTGTTTTCTTTTTATCTAATTGAACACTCTCAACTTTGGTTTTATACGCTTCCGGATCAAATAAATCTTCGACCATAATGGTATCTGCTCCGGCTGCAGGTTTATCTGTCAATTTTGAACTATAATTTGTCTGATAAAATACCGATGTCACTTTCGGGTTATTTAATTCTTTAATCTTTTTCCATCCCTCATATCCTGCTTGATCGTAATCAAATATAAATACAATTTTTTCATATTTTGATATTTTCGGCATTAATACCTGTTCATAAAAAGCCTTTGAATTACAGGCACTTCCACTTGATATTATAGCTATTTGCTCAAACTTTTCATAGCGTTTATTAGTTGCCGATAAAGCACTTATAGCTTTTTCGAGATATTTCTTGTCATATGGTCCCTCTGTAACGAGAATGTTTTTGGAACTTAATATGATTGAGCCACTTAAAAAATCAATTTCATTTGAGGTAAGAGCTATTAGATTGTTTATATAGTCCGGTCTTACGAGGACACCTGTTTCCATGAAAAACAAAACATTCTTGTCTTTCCTATAAATTTCATTGACGAAAACCGGTGAATGAGTTGTTAAAATCGTTTGACCATCAAATTGAGATATTGCGTCTAAAATCTTCTTTTTATTGCCGATATGTACATGTGCATCCGGTTCATCAAGCAATACTAGAGAATTATTATCAGCTAATACCTGCGTGATGCACTCTATTAGAATCATCTTCTTTACGCCCTCGCTTAAAGAATCGAAGTCGATGCCACCTAATTTTATTGATATGTCTTTTATGAGTTTATCAATCGTTTGACCTTTCGGATTATTCTTCTCCGGCATCGACAATAGATATAAAAAATGGAATACACGAGCAGGATCTTCTGGTTTAGTTGCTCCATATATCATCATATCCGTTGATGCGAGAATATTTGCATTGAGTTCTTGTTTCTCGTCTTCATCTTGCAACTTTTTTATCCGATCATACCACCGGCAGGCCATGTGATCCTTAAATGTTTCACGTTTCGATGCATCTGCATCTATATGAATTGTCACATTACTAATATCAGCGACTCCCAGATTTTCTCTCAAAAATTTTCGAACGCTCTCTTTTGAAGAACATAACAACGATATGAAGGCAATCTTCCAACTATACTTATTGATGTACATAAGCGTCGGAACATACGACACATTGCTTACCGCGTTTTTGAAATACTGCATGTAAAATTGTTCATACGCACTCTTCCATAGTCGAGAATCTTCACCGCTATAGCAAGCAATAACCGCCGAAGGATAACGCATAGCACTATCCGGTGACGTTACACCGTTAATTTTTGCAAGTCCACTCTTTCTAAAGTACTCCGAGCCATCTATCTCGTACGTTATCTCATACTCAAACGGTATCTTCTTTTTATCAAACAACAACCCTTTGAAAATGAGACTAATTGTTTCCAGTAAATTGCTCTTACCAGAACCATTCAATCCAATCAGCGCTACATAACCGGAATTGGTCGAGAAATCAAACGTTTGCTCGTGAATATTTTTATAATCTTTTATGTATAACGATATTAATCTTAACATGAGACCACACTATTTACTTCTCTAAAACTTCCACTACATCTCTGCCTTCATTTTCGGCTTTCTTTATTGCTTTTATTAACTGGAATACTTTTTCAAACTTGCTATACTGCTTATCTTTGATCTCATCTCCCTTTTCACAATCAGCAGCCATATCTGTTTTTATTTTGCTCTTTTCTACTATGTCAGAAAGGCTTTTAAATTTCAATATATAATGCAAAAACAATTGACGAGGGAAATAATCTTCGATATTAAAATTGGTGACATTCTTACGACAAGATGGATAAACAGCACACCATAAATTGCCATGCTTTCTAGCGAATTTGAACTTCTTAGCAGTGAACAAATCAGAATCCGCACCTCCAAAAATCTTTTTTATAGCCTCCCATCCTGCTTTGTCAGCATCGAATAACGCAACCATCAATTGTCCATCCTTCGGTGTAAAATGTCGTGCCACCACTTCTACTTCACTTGCACCTCCGCTCGGCAGGTAGCAATAATGCTGGTCGGCAAAGCGTCCTGATTTATGAAAGACCTCTAACGCTTTGGATAAGAATACCTCATCAGTTTTTCCTTCTACAACCAAAATATCCTTGCTTGAAGCCAAAAATATATTCTGCTCTTGCAGAGACCATATTCCATTCGTTAACTTTGCAACGATTTTCTGCTTTTCAGCATCGATAACCTCTGCTTTTCCATCCGATTTTCTGTCAAGCATAATAATGGACTCATCCGGAAACTTCGCTGTAAGTGTGGGCGAATGAGATGTTAAAATTGTCTCGCGATTCTCTGTGTTTATAAGGATGGTATGCAATTCGCCTTTTCTCGCCACATGGATATGGCTATCCGGTTCGTCCAACAATATCAACGCATTCTCATCCGATACTGCTTCTTGAATAAACAAGATTGACATAAGCTTTTTCTCACCCTCGCTAAGATAGTCGGCATTGATCCCATCGTTATAGACAATGGTCATCTCCTCCACTAGCGGCAGCGCGTTCATCCATATCACGAATAAATCTCTGGCATCTGCATCAAAAGGATTGATATTTGTTGCGTTCAAAGAGGTTGATTTGGACAATTCGTTTATCTGATTGACATAAAAGGTCGTAGCATTGGGATTCCATGTCTTCAATACTTTTTCCTTAAAGACAATCTTCAGTTCATCCAGTTTTCTATAATGCAGTGTATCTGCTAAAAATCTCTTAAATGATTCCACCTTATCTTGACATGCTATCATTATCAACAGCATGCTCTTCCACAATTGTTTATCAACAAATACCATCCGGAGCACTTCGCTGCTTATCGACTTTCTTAATCCCTCCTCATAGTCATCATACCGCTCTTTATAATAAGAATCAAACATACGGAAATCCTCTCCACTGTAATTACATATCAGTTTACTCGGAAGATAATTATCCTGCAATTGCTTTAAATCGATTTCTGCTCCGTCCAACCGAATGGCAAATCCTCTATTTTCTCCGTAGATAATCCTGACATTATGTCCATCCTTCTCATACTCCAATAGATAGTCAAACTCTGGCGGATTTGGTATTCCATAGAACAAATTAGAAAATATGCTGCTAATCGCTTCCAATATACTTGACTTACCGGAACCGTTATTACCAATCAAAATATGGGTATTAGTAGATGTATCGAAATACATATCCAATCCATCCAAGTTCCTATATTCAGAAAATATTTGTAATCCAATTAAACGCATAACTTTACTCAAATAAATGATTTCTAAACTCTTTTACCTCTTTTTCCAAACGTTTCTCCACTTCTTTTTGCTTCTCTCTCAACTGAGCGATTGCATCTACTAAGGCTTTTTGTTCGTTCATAGATGGTAATGGAATAATAGTATGTCTCAACGTGGATGGTTGCAAACGTTTGCGTCCGGTTGAACCGCTACTCTCTACTTTATATTGATCCAATATAGCCGGGGAAGCTAATACTAACTCCAAATATCCCGGATTGACAAGTATCGTATCGATATCATATACAAGGAAATCAGGAGTTACTATTGCTCCATCTAACTCTTCCGGAACATACCCAAAGGCACCGCTCTTTCCATCTATCTTCGATATCACGAATTGACCTGTGTGTACACGATTCTGTCGTTTGGTACCTATATCGCTTCCCTTTACTTTGTCGCGTTCAAACAATCCTTTATTAAAGAGTTTCACAGTCACCCTACGGTATTCTTCATCATCTTTTATCCATACTTCATCTTTAGCCGGAATAAGCAAATCGGCTAATTGTACAGATGGATACTTCGAATTGAATCGCACTTTATTTGTTTGGAAAAACGGAGCGATATTCCATCTATCCATGTCTCTGCGATAAATAATATGCACCATATCGCTTTCATCCAATCGCCTTTCTTCCACCCATCTATTCACCTGTGGTGCACACGTTTTTAATTGAGCATTTTCCGTTGGTTGGCCTAATGAATTAATACCAGCATCATCCACTTTCGTAATCGACAACCGCGATTCTGCACCAAACGCTCCTTCATTTTTACGCAGAAACAAGACGCTCGGTTTTACATTTGCTCCGGAAGCCAAGAACACATCTGCCGGTATAGAAGACACATTCAATATCTCCGCATGCTCTTCTGCATAGTTACGAACTTTTTCATACATTGATCCGGTCATTATACCATCAGGCAACACCAATCCGGCAACACCACCTCGTTTTAGCAGCCGGAGTGTGCGTTCCACAAACAACACCTCAGCTGCGGTTTGTTTTAACTTATATAACTTATCTATCTTTTGATTTGTATCCTCGCCTATCATATCCCTATCTATGCGCACACCATACGGAGGATTAATCAGCACCATATCGAACGTACCTTCTTCAATAGCCCCCGGAACATCCGTCAAACCGTCATGTTGGAAGATACCCACGTGTCCGTCCCCATGCATAATCATATTCATCTTAGATGTACGCGCCATTCGCGGATTAGCATCTACTCCATACAGATATTCGTTGCATAACTTCCACATCCGGCTACCCTCCTTACGCTTATCTAATTCGCTCAGTAGTGCTTCTATCTGTTTATCTTTTTCCGCTTTCGACACATCCGATGCTTGCACGGCCTTAATCTGCACATCCACATCTTTCTCTATCTTCTCCTGTATGTACTCGAAAGTTTTAATCAAGAATCCTCCACTACCGCAGCATGGATCACAAATCTTATCTCCCTCTTTCGGATTGAGCACCTCTATCATATAGTTCACAATCGAACGAGGCGTAAAGAACTGTCCCAACTCACCGCGGAATGTCTTTCCCAAAAACGCTTCAAATGCCACCCCTTTCACATCTACGTCCGTATAGTTAAAATCAGCAATCTCCAATTCCTTCAAGATCCGCACAAAACTCTCTCTCTTAATACGGATTCTATCCTGCTCTTCAAACAACCGCACGGCACTATAATCCCGAATCACTTCTCTATAAAGAGAATTTATATAATCCGTATCACGCGATTCTTCCTCATCTCGTTCGAATTTCGATGCGCTATATAACAACTCACCCTCCGGATTGCTGCGTTCATACCGCATCTTAATAAAAATCACCTTGCTGATTTCATCAAAAGCTGCTTCTGGAGAAAGCTTGTCATTATTACGGATGATATTATGGCAACGTGTAAAGGCATCAAACAATGCATCTTTGTTTGCACCAACCATCTTCGCGATAAACTTCTCCAATTTATTCTCGTCCGCGCAATCCTCTGCTTTTGGGAAATCAGGAATATGCACCATACTATCTGGACGAATGGTATTGTGATAAAAAACTTTTGTCTCTTTCAGGTTATTAGCAACCAAGAAATGGTGTGTCTGCATCGGCACACTCAGTAGATTCTTGAAATAATTCGCTGCTTCTATACGCACATACTCTGGATTGCATACGATAGCCACACATACATCCGGCATCTTCTGCTCCTTGCGCGATTGAACATCACGCCAAATAGCGATATCTATCGTTGCCCCGTTCTCTACGACATAGTTTGTACTCATCTGCTCTGAGGAGTAACCATAACTATCCTCCAATCGAGACATGAATTTCTGTACCAGTTCTACTTTATCCATCGTTTCGTGTGATTAATATTACCACGTATTATAAAAAAAATCATTTCAGCGCACAAAACTACAAAAAAAAACGCAGATATGCAAATCAAAATGATATTTTTTCGTATTTTAGTTATTTTGGCAAATATTTGTACGCATTAACCAATCACTAAGAAACGAATGGAATCCGTTAACCCTTGCTTGCATTACCTCCAATTATTCTTACTACTCACTTTTCGTTCCTTCATGCATATCATTCCATTCTCGTAAGATGGTCCCGTGATGCTCGCATCATTGGAATTGCATGACCATCACGGGAGCATGTTCCAATCAAAGGACAACCCAAAAGGCCCAATCTCATTTGTTTCAATCAAATGGAATAATGCACTATTAAGGGTCTTCATTCCAAATAGGAAACATTTCTTTAATCTTTCCTTATTTTCAGGAAATCCGTTGCAAAGTTACTACAATTATTTGGTATATGCAATTTTTTTTGACGATTTATGGAATAATTTAAATTTTGTTTTATAATCCGCAATCTATGACTCTACATATCGCCTCTCTGTTTGCATTCTGTGCATCTTTTTAACCCTCGTAGAGAAAAAACACTTTCATGAATCTCAATATTTTTCAATCACCAATCTTAAATCATCTACGGTTCAACAAGATAACGCGTCGCTTATATGATTCAATCTACTCTACTCTTCCAAACATGGAATACACAATTCGAAGTAAAAACTTTGGAGGTAGTCCCATCCCATTGATTAGCAAAATTCTTCAAAAACTCGTCCTTATTAATTTTGTATTAATTGTAAAATCTGTTCTTTGTTTCCTCTATAATTTTCTGCTTTTAGGCAATAATAGTAATTTAAATCATCTTCTGACTCCACTTCAGCTCCGCACATCTCGTGTAAACGTTGCACTTTTTTATTCCCTTTTCTTACATCAAAACATTCATATTCAGCACCCATAATATCAAATAGTATATCATGCAAAATGAAAATCGTAAGTATAGAAGCCAGACCATCTGCATCAGGCCTACATATCCAACTACCTGCAGACGCTCCGTCTGCGGTTATATTATACAAACGATTGACTCCAACATAACTATTGTCATCGGAATAAAAAAATAATAATCCTCACCTTTTGCCTCACGTAACTTATAGTCTCTAATCCATTCTTTTTGCTTTTGCAGATTATTTTTAGTAGCATGCAAGAAACGAGATAAAAGAGGATCTGTCCTTAATTGTAAAATAAATTCTGCATCCTCTTCACGCACCAATCGAACATGCAAGCCGTACTTTTCCAACTCAAAATTCGAAGGGAGTTGAGTTGCATTTCTTTTCATGCTGCAAGCGCCCTCCCATACGCATATATGGGCTTAATCACATGCAAATTACGCCCCCCTGCAAGACACTCGCTTTCGCACACTTTGCGCACAAACCGAGCCGGATTGCCAAACCAAATTTCGTTGGCCGGTACATTTTTTGTCACGACACTTCCTGCGCCTATCATGGCATTTTCTCCTATAGTAATACCACAAACGATTGTACTATTTGCGCCGATAGAACATCCTTTCTTTAAAATGGTTTTAGCATATTCAGCCAGATGTTGCTTGGAGCGAGGATAGAGGTAGTTGGTGAATGTCACATTCGGGCCAACAAAAACATTGTCCTCTATTGTTACTCCATCCCATAGTTGCACGCCACTCTTGATTGTTACATTATCGCCAATCCTTACATCATTTTCCACAAAGCAATGACTGCATATATTGCAGTTTTCACCAATTTGTGCCTTAGGTAGCACTACGCAAAATTGCCATATGTTGGTTGATTCAGGTACCTGCGCCTGACAATCTGATAATGGATGGATCATGATTCTATTTTCAATTTTGTCATTTACAATTTCTATTTCATTTTTGCGTCTTCCTCACACACTAATCGCACGTGTAGACCATATCTATCTAATTCAAAATTGGAAGGGAGGGTGTTCATTGGATTTTATTGTTTATATGTTTTTTCTTTATCTGTTTTGCTGCTCCTTTATGAGAGACATACGAGACAGATATGAGAGGATGTGTATATTTCTGTATTATCAGTTTTATAAGGCACCCTATAATTCAGAAAATAATAAACATATTTATCCTCTTGGTGGAAACAGGTCATTCCCATATGTATTCTTTAGTCGAATCTTTCCATTTGCTCCCAATACGACTAATTCCGATTGTTGATTCATAGCTATATTTTTAGCCACCTCTATTGCTTCTTTTTGCGTCTGGCAAATCTTGGTGAGTTTTTTATTACCTGCGCCTCGCACTCCCCAACCACCATTTGTTGGAACTACAAATTGATCTTTACCTTTTGACATAATTATATGGGTTTTATTCTAATTTGTGACGCATAGAGACTAACGAGAGGCATTGATAATGCTCTCTAAATTATTATACGAATCCCGTCCTTGCATAGAATGCGATTGGGCACGGATTATATAGTCTGCGGTTTTACGCGCTGCACTTGGAATAAATCCATGATTGAAACAATAATATACTATTGAATTATAATCAACGGGGATACGCATTTTCTTTAGCTTCACAGCTACATTCTTGAGACGATTTTCATCGTTCGGATGGTGATAGCCTTCATTTGGGTACGATGTGTCGTACAACCAATCTATTGCATTTGCGACTCTATCATCAACTTCTGCCGGAGCTGTCCATATTTCCCCAGTTTCACAATCTTCGGCCTCATAGACTGATAAAAATTCTTCATTCTCGGTTATTGTCCACGGCACGACTACCAAATATGCAATATTAGAATAATCTTCAAATTGATAAAGATTTTGTGGCGGAATGCATATAGAAATTAAAATCTCACTTGGTGCATTATTTGCAAAGACGTAATCTGGATGATAGGTCTTTAATGTTCTAAACTGGATATTGTATCCATCAGTTGTTCGGAGACCATGATTGGCAATTTGTTTGTGTGTAAATTTCAATGGAGCAAGCATACCAAATTGACTTTGCTGTCCAACGAGAAAAGTAATCGTGTTGATATTACTATTATTTCGTATCAGATTTCCTACTTTTGCAAATGCTGTTGCCACATCACTCTCCCGCCACTGTGGCGAGTTAACATAATACACTTTCATCGTTTTTTGTTTTAGGAAGGTTATTTTTAGTCAATTGTTTTTCCGCAACTCTCAGCGATTTTCATTTTTGAAGCGCTCTCTTCTTATTGTGCGGGCTTGCTGGAGATAAAATAGCCTTTTCCAAGATTATTTTCAACTATCTTTACGAGGGTGCTTTGTTCTCCTAAGATTGTGTAACAATGATGAATAGTGAGCACAATATCTTGTATCTCAGGGTCACTTTCTAAGTCTTCTATATGAAGACCAACCTCTTTGCAGGTGTTTATATCAAAATGACGATTATGAGTTTTGCTATCTGAATTGTCTAAAAATTTTTTCTTTATTCTTTCCTTCGTTGTTTCTGAATAATCAGAACTTGCCAGTAAGTTTGTTGTAAGTTCATTACATAAAGCTACGGATTGCTCACATTGTGTGATAAATGTTGGATTTAATTTCGCTAGAATGGGTTGCCAAAGACCTATATTATGCGGATTGCAAGCAACATCATCTTGCGCCCGAAAGAATTCCTTAATCATTGACTGACAAGCAACACCGCCCAGTTGAGGATCAAAGGGACCTAAACTAGATTCCTTACCCATCATAATTGATTTACAAGAAACAGCTATGAGCGAACCTCCCGACATGGCCATTTGAGGGACGATAGCACGGATATCACCTTGGAATACCATGTTAAGATATTTGATTATTTGTTCTGTTGCCGCCACATCGCCTCCTGGTGTATGGAGAATTAAGTCTAATCCTTTAGATTTGTCCAATTGATATACGTTAGACATAAAGGCATTTATATCCTTGTCATTTATCGTATTATCAATAGAGTTCTTATTGAGAAAAGCTGAATAGTATAGAATGGTATTACGATTTGTTTTATTAGATAATAACCCTAAATTCTCTGTAATCTTATTCAATAAGAATTTGATACCAGCATCATTATTTTGAGGTTTGACACACTCTTCTTTGTATGAATCGAATAACTCTGACCAACTTGCCATAACATATGTTAATTTTAGATTGTTAAAATATCGCTTCAATTGAACTCGTTGAAAGACTTAAATTATCGGTGTAAGTAGAATACTGCTTGTACATACCATTTTCTTTTTCCCACTGCAATCGTGATGATGAGGGATGTTCTAATTCTTGATATAAGAATAGATTCTTGGTTTCATTACTTGTTTTCATAATAGATTATCTTTTATGATTTAGAATTATTTATCTCAATAGTATTATAACTATTCGTTTATTTTCATCTGACTTATTCGATTTCAATAGTATGGTGCAACCGAACTTATTTTTATACTAGCCGTATCCTTTGGCTAATAATTATCTTTGTTTCTATTATTTTTTACAATCCATAGACAGCAGCACTCACTTACGAGATACATACGAGACAGATACGAGAGGATAGGTTAACTCGGTCATCATCGCTCGATGATTTGAAGCATTTATCTTCGAGGTCATTTAACTCATTTTCTATCTCCTCTACCGATGGTAACACAGCTTGGATATCTTGAGGGAGTTACTGCTGGGCTAATTCGTATTTAGATATTCCTATCGGTGCATTAATTCGTAATTACAAAATTGCATTTCGAAATCATCAGCAGGTTGCTGACGATTTGCATTCACCAATTCGTCAGCAGGTTGCCGATAAATTGCGTCTTTCAAATCATCGGCAGGTTGCCGACGATTCTCAAATAACGGGGAATATAACTGGTAAAAGTATTTGGTATATCTCAGACTTGTAGGCGCTAAACCTTTCTTGACATTAAGTGCGGTGACCAAATCTCTACTTAGGTTCTCATAGAAATGCGTGCCATATTTATTGTCAAATTGCCGTTCCGTAATGTCTTTGCCTACTGACCAATAGAAACGGAGCATCTCACTATTCACTCGAATAGATGCCTTAATCTGACTCTGACGATAACGCAGACTCAGTTCCTGAATCCACTGTTTATACTCTGCATCTATATGTAATAATTGGCTCATATGTTTTCGTTAAGCAGCAATACGTTGCTGTCCTAATTGCACAAGCTATTGTTTCACACTCCTTTATATTTCAAAAACTCCTCATAATCACGGATGTAGTCGGCGGCATTATAATGTTCGCTGGCGAGGCAGAGGAGGACAGCACCGGAGGAGAAGTCATCCAAATCACGCCAGATTCCGGGAACTATCAGCAGACCATAGTACGACCTATTGAGGTTGAAGGTCTTTTTGTTCTTTCCGTCATCCAGCGTAATCGAGAAGGAACCATTGGCAGCAACAATCAGCTGTTGCAACTCTTTATGGGCATGTGCGCCGAGACTTTCACCTCCGGGTACATCATACAGATAGTACACGCGCTTGATATCAAACGGGATATCTGCTCCACCCTCTATGGGGGTGAGATTACCGCGCGGATCGCTAATCTTACGCAAGTCGATAATCTTACAATCATCTATAGTTGTGAGCTTACTCATTATCCTTCAAACTTAATCTTAATATCATTGTTACTAAATCTCAAGACCCCTGGTTGAGCGTTTAGGTTATATCCCATATCGCTTACTGTATTTTCAACATCAAAATTTTGAGCAAAGCCACCATATACCAAGCGCTGTTGATTCTCTCCAAAAAAGATTTCCGCCTTGTATCGTCCTGTATTAACAGTATATGGTGAAATATTAAATTCTACGGAGTACAATCCTCTTTTAGAATCCTTCTCTCCTACCTCTCCCAAGACCTTTCCTACTTGAAAAATAGTTATATCGTCAAGCGTCTTAACTTCAATATTCACATCAAGCATAGCGTCAGGCTTGTAGCACATGAATTTGAGACGGAACTTGATGCCGGATTCAATGTCTATATTCGCCTGTGGCTTGCCGGGGAGAATTTCGAATGATTTTATGCGGATGACGTCGTTGCCCGGAGCGGTAGCCAAATCATCGAAATACTGATTTTCACTGCTGCCACCTTCCCCGATATAATAATCCACCGTATCTTTTATTCCACCCATGTATTTCACTTGGCCTTGCTCGAGGAGTACACCGCGTGTGCAGAGGGCTTTGACGGAGGCCATGTTATGGGAAACAAACAGCACCGTTCGGCCTTGACCTTGGGAGACGTCTTTCATCTTGCCGATGGCTTTCTTTTGGAATTCGGCGTCGCCGACGGCGAGGACTTCGTCCACAATCAAAATCTCCGGCTCCAGGAAAGCGGCGACAGCAAAGCCTAAACGAACCGTCATACCGGAACTATAACGTTTGACAGGGGTATCTATATATTTTTCACAACCGCTGAAATCAATAATCTCATCCAGTTTACGGTCTATCTCCGCTTTGGTCATACCTAAGATAGCGCCGTTCATGTAGATATTTTCCCTCCCCGTCATCTCACCATGGAAGCCTGTGCCGACCTCCAAAAGGGCTGCAAGGCGTCCTCGATAATTGATGGTGCCCACAGTCGGCGTAGTCACACGAGAGAGAAGCTTCAGCAAAGTCGATTTGCCGGCGCCATTTTTACCGATGATTCCAACGACATCACCCTCCTCTACCTTAAAGTCAATATCGCGCAGCGCCCACACAAAGTCAGAGTTAGCCTTAGCGGCGCGGTCATTGACATCACCAATCTTGAGGTACGGATCCTCATGGTGAAGCACAGCTGTCTGCCACCAACGATTAAGGTCCTGGCTAAGCGTGCCTGTGCCAACCAAACCCAAACGATATTGCTTACCAACATGATTAAATTCTATAGCTGTCATGATGTTATATTGATTATTTCTTTCTTGGCTAATGATATTGCGCCATCACAGTTTATGAACATATAAAAAATGATAAAATTTGCGCAAAGATACTTATTTTTTTTGACTTATGCAAATTTATTTGCAGATTTTAATAAAATGGGAGATAATATCTAATTTATTAACAGTGACGCGGCGTTAATAATGGTGTATTGATTAATGGTGACTGGCAAAGCCCTTAATGGTGTCGGCGTGAGGGCAATGCCGGCGTGGTGGAAGTGCCGGCGGCTGTGCAGCAAGACTCTTGGAGGGTGGAACGAAGGAGATTCGTAATGGATCCATCACGGATCTATAAAGGTGGTCGCGGGAATAGTAAGGGGGATGCCGGGTTGTCAGGTTACCAGGATGCCGGGTTACCAGGATGCCGGGTTGTCAGGAATCCGGGTTGCCAGAAATCCGGGTACCCAGATACCCAGATGTTAGGTGTAGGGGTCGGCGTAGGGTGTTAGGACAGGAAGTTAATGCCCCATGTACCTAAGTGCTAAAATAATCGCCCATGTGGCTCACTTAGCGAGCTATTGTGAAAAAGGAAGTTGGGCGAGGATAGAAAGATAATGCGCATCCGTTTCATCAAAGGTATTTAAGTCGCGGCTATCAACATCCAAGACAGCACACACTTGGCGGAGATTAGAGTGATGAGGGGTGAGAAGTGTAGGATTAGAGGTTGGAGATGAGGGATTAGGGGCGTGAGGTGAGGGGTTTGAGGCGGGAGATAAGGGGTTTGAGGTGAGAGATAAGGAGTTTGAGGCGGGAGATAAGGGGTTGGTATTATTAGCCAAGTCGTTGTTATGGAGAAAAACCGGCACAACAATCTCACTCTTGGATAGCGAGGAACAGGCGATATGTCCAGGAAAAAGTGATACATCAGGGACTATAATCGTTTCACTACGTTGCCATGCCGTTCCACAGACGCCTTTGCCATACGGAATGCGGGTACATGCAACAGGTCCCTGAAAAGGTCCAAGCACCAATTCATGTCCCTCCACGAGGTAATAGCCGGTCCACCAAAAGCCCATTGTCTCATGGATAGCGGCTACAGTATTCGCCATATTAGCAATAAGGTTGTTTTCGCCAAGGAGTAAGGCTGACACCTGCTTTAGAAGCAGTTCATATCGGTCGGATTTAGCGGTATTCATCGGGAGTTATCAGAGGACAATCAGCGCGAGGTACGTCCTAAAATATCATAAAGTTGCGCGCCCCGTCTAATGAGCACATGTCCATTGTCCAATAGTTTGACAGTCTTAGAAGCAGACGTAATCACTTCATCTAAAGCATCCTCTATGGGCGGTTCGGGGAGTTCAGATTTGGCGATAGCCTCCGTCCAAGTCGTTGCGACACGAATACCATCAACAAGGAGTAGTCCATCGACATCAAAGCCTCTAAGCATCACACGAGCGGGATCAATATCGGGTTTTGCCCCATCGGCTAACGGTGCGACAACAGGAATTGCCTCTTCCATTGATTCGGGCACAGCATTCATCGAAGAAAATGCGTACAGCGAAACGGAATCATTATTAGCCCCCGGGACTATCTGATAGCGCAGGACAAGAAGGTAAACCGAATCAGCATCAAGGGTGTATGAGGACATCACTTTCTTCTGATTATCAGCAAAAGTAAGCCCTAAGTTATATTCCTCCCCGATAAAGATACGCCCATTGAAATTAAAGGTCGAATAATCGTTCATAAGACTATCCCTAAAGGAGAAGAAGTATCCATCCTTCCAATTCGCTGCCGGTTCAAAGAGGAATGCTGCATAAATATCTCCCGATGAAACGGGCTCAAAGGCGAGGTGTGCCTGAGAAGAAGAGGATTTGACATCAATCATAGCTGCGCCCCCTACCTCACTACCTTCGCGACCCGAAAAAGTTAAGCCGTTTGTCACGGTTATGCCGGATGCTTCTCCCCTTTGAGTGAACCATAAGGAATCGGTCAAATCGGAGCCGAGGGCATAATTAAAATCTTCCACTACTAATGTTTCTGCGCGCAAGGCAACTGTCAATAACGTGACTAAAATAAGTACATATTGTTTCATAGTCTAATTAATTAGGCTGCAAAGATACGATAAATTCTTTATATTTGCAAATTTAAGCAGCAAAAAAAATATTTTTTAAGTTCATATTCCGCTTTTTGGAAATGTAATGGGGGATATATAGCGGGAAGAATGAGAGGGGGCTCACGACACGATATGGTAATAATCGGAAATTATTGGAGGGGATTAGAAAGCATCGGAGGGTGGTAATTACACCCTCCAATGCTTTGGTTTTTAGGATGCCAGGATACCGGGATACCGAGATTCCAGAGATACCGAGATTCCAGGGATACCGAGATTCCAGGGATACCGAGATTCCAAGGATACCGGGGTACCAGGAACCCGGGTGCCCATGTGTTAGGGCTTATATCATAGGATGTGGTAAGTGACTGTCAGCCCTGCCATGACGATGGAGACCATTGACATGAGTTTGATAAGGATATTGAGGGACGGACCGGCAGTATCCTTGAAGGGGTCACCGACCGTGTCACCAACGACAGTAGCCTTGTGGCAGTCAGAGCCCTTGCCACCGAAATGACCTTCTTCAACATATTTCTTGGCATTATCCCAGGCACCACCGGCATTAGCCATAAAGATAGCAAGAACGAAACCTGTAGCAAGTCCGCCTATGAGGAGTCCCAAGACACCTGCAACGCCCAAGATAAGTCCGGTGAGGATAGGCACGACAATAGCCAAGATAGAAGGCAGCAACATCTCATGTTGTGCACCCTTGGTAGAAATCTCTACGCAACGTGCATAGTCGGGGTCAGCCTTGCCCTCCAAAATACCCTTAATGGTTTTGAACTGGCGGCGAACTTCCTCCACCATTTTTTGGGCAGCACGACCAACCGCGTTCATGGTAAGACCACAGAAGAGGAATGCCATCATAGAGCCGATGAAGATACCCACAAGAACAATAGGATTCATGAGGTTGACATTATACGCATCCATGAAGTCCACGAGGGTAGCTTGCGCCGCCTCTACCCCATTCGGTAATGTTTCCCCAAGACGGATGAGGGCAATCTTAATCTCCTCCACATAGGAAGCCAAGAGCGCCAATGCGGTGAGCGCAGCAGAGCCGATTGCAAATCCTTTTCCTGTAGCAGCAGTGGTATTACCAAGCGCATCGAGTGCATCGGTTCGTGTGCGTACCTCGGCAGGAAGACCGGACATCTCGGCATTGCCACCGGCATTATCGGCGATAGGTCCATACGCATCTGTCGCTAACGTGATACCCAATGTAGAAAGCATGCCTACAGCGGCAATACCGATACCATAAAGTCCCATAGAGAGATTGGCAGGTGTAAAGGCAATTTGGAATCCATTGGCGCAAAGATAAGCCAGTACAATGGCTATTCCAACCGTAACAACAGGAATAGCTGTCGAGAGCATACCTAATCCCAAGCCGCTGATAATAACCGTGGCAGGGCCTGTCTGAGAAGACTCAGAGACTTTTTGGGTAGGTTTATAGGATTGAGAGGTATAGTACTCCGTGGATTTACCGATAATGACACCTGCGAGCAATCCGACAATAACCGAAAGCGAGAGGTGCCACCACTCGGATGTTTCGGTTCCGAAGAGCCATGCCAAAATACCAAATGATGCCAAAGCAATAAGGCAAGCCGCTGCATTGGTACCACGAGCAAGGGCTTTAAGGAGGGCATCCATATTAGCACCTTCTTTGGTTTTAACAAGATAGATACCAATAATGGAAAGCAATACGCCACATGCCGCGATGAGCGAAGGCGCAAGCACGGCCTTCAATTGGATTCCCTCAACGGCTGAAGTTGCAAAGGCAGATGCTCCCAGTGCCATAGTAGCCAAGATAGAGCCTGCGTATGACTCATAGAGGTCGGCTCCCATACCGGCAACATCACCCACATTATCACCAACATTATCGGCAATGGTAGCAGGGTTACGCGGGTCATCTTCGGGAATGTTATACTCGGTTTTGCCGACAAGGTCAGCACCGACATCAGCCGCCTTTGTATAGATACCTCCGCCGACACGAGCAAAGAGCGCCTGAGTCGAAGCACCCATGCCGAAGGTTAACATTGTAGTGGTGATAGTGATAAGGTCTCCGTGGGCACCAACAGCCTCCAAAAGTCCTGTACATTTAAGTACAAGGAACCATGCAGAGATGTCAAGCAGAGCAAGTCCCACCACGACAAGTCCCATGACAGCGCCGGAGCGGAAAGCGACTTGGAGACCATCGTTAAGGCTCTTACGCGCAGCATTGGCTGTACGTGAAGAAGCATAGGTAGCTGTCTTCATGCCAAAAAAGCCCGCTAATCCGGAGAAGAAACCACCGGTAAGGAAGGCGAACCATACAATACCGTTTTGGAGGTCAAAGTACGCCATGACGGCAAAGATAATGGCAAGCACTACAAAAACGATAGTGACAACTTTGTACTGCTGTCTGAGATACGCCATCGCGCCCTTGCGGACATCGGCAGCAATCTTCTTCATGAGTTCCGTTCCTTCATCTTTCTTGAGCATGGAGCGGTAGAAATAATACGCAAAACCCAGCGCCAGAACTGAGGCGGCAAGGACAATGAACATTAATTGAGTTGTTTGATCCATGATAATTAGATTTTAAAGATTCGTTATTTCATAAATTGTTTTAGTCGTTTCATCGCATAGAAGAGCATCCAATCGGGCGTGTGTTTCAAGAGCGGCGTAGCAAGCCAATTGAGGAAGCCCGGAGTCGAAGCTTTGCGTCCTTTAAAGAGCTTGCGGAGAGCCTTTTTGACTAATTTTTCCGGCGGAATAGAAACCGTTAAAGCAACGGCTAATCGCCTTAGAGAAGGCGAAAGCCCGAAGAGGGCAGTATCAACGGCACCGGGAGCCATTACAAGGACATGCACGCCTTTTGGCTTTAATTCATACCAAAGGGACTTCGAGAAGTTATAGATATAGGCTTTAGAGGCATTATAAGTCTGGATACCGGGCATCGCCATCCACGCGGACATAGAAGACATATTCAGGATATACCCTTTTCCACGCGCCACCATATCGGCAGCAAAGAGTCGGCAGAGTTTGGTGAGCGTAAGGACATGCAAGTTGAGCATCAATTCAATGCGAGGCATGGCAGTTTCGACAAACTCGTTGAAGAAGAAGACTCCTGCGTTGTTAATAAGCACATCTACGATTAGATTTTGTTGATGGCAAAAGTGGTAAAGTTCCTCCGCAGCATCGGGGAGAGAGAGGTCGGCATAATGTGCCGTCGTTTTGACAGCAAACTGCCGTGCCAAATCTACAGCGACACGATTAAGTTCCTCTTGTTGGTTAGAAACCAATATGAGGTCCATATGATAATCCCGCGCCAACTGCGTTGCATATTGCAACCCGATTCCGCTACTTGCTCCAGTGATTAAGGCTTGCATTGACTTGTTCAGCTTTATCAATTTCTTTCTGTAATTTCCGAGGCATGTTTTCAACGCACTTATGGCACTTCATATCGAGTGTGTACATTCGTCCTACGCAATAATTAGAACGGCAGCAGGCTGACTTATAATCCATGTCCGCCTCTTTCATGTGGTTGACAAAAGCAGGGTCTTCGATGAGGACATGACCGAGTTGGAAGAGTTCAAATCCGGCATTCAAGACGGTTTCTGCTCCTTTACGTGATTGGATACCTCCGACATAGATAAATGGCGCTTCGGGTATTTCCTGTTTGAATCGTTTCGCCCAATCTAAGAAATACAGTTCGTGGTAAGGCGAAGTAGGAATAACGATACGGCCGCCGATAGCAAGTCCGAGTTTAAGCCACCAGAATCGCCATGGGTCCATATAATGCGCCAAAGTTTTGAGGGGCATAGCTCCTCCCAGTATCAGCATAGGCGTTCGGCTAACGGTGCCAGCGGAGAGAATGATACCATGTACGCCATGCGCATTAATTGCTTTAGCGACCTCAAGTCCTTCTTCCATAGACATGCCGGCACGGTATCCATCGGTCATATTCATCTTAACAACCACCGCCATGTCATCTTTAGCATGGAGCATAACCTCGTCAAGGACTTCGTTCATAAAACGCATTCGGTTAGCGAGAGAGCCTCCATACTCGTCCTTACGTCTATTGAGTGTAGGGTTGAGAAATTGGGAAATGAGATAGGCGTGCCCACAATGAATCTCAACGCAGTCAAAGCCACATTCACGGCAAAAATCCACCGCTTCGCCATAGTGACGAACAATCGTATGTATTTCTTCTTTCGTAATACCCCGATAGAAGGTCGGCGAATAAAGATTGAAACCGGAAGAGGGTCCCATGGGCGTACAAAGGCAAGTGCGTCTATGGGTCATATTACCGCAATGACCAAGCTGGATAGAGACCTTAGCTCCTGCTTTATGAATGGCATCGGTCATGTGCTTCATTGCAGGTTTAATCTCCTCATGGACATAGAGTTGCCCGTCAAAAGAGACTCCACTGCGGTCCACGGCGCAATACGCTACGGTGGTCATCCCCACCCCGCCTTCGGCGACGGAGACATGATATGCTTCCAATTCGGGTGTTGGGGCGTTATGTGTCGCCATATTCTCAAATGCCGCAGAACGGATAACCCTATTGCGTAACGTGACAGGCCCTAATCGGTATGGCTCAAAAAGTTTAGATGAAATCATACAATATTAGTAAAGGAAGGGAAAAATGCGTTTCAACTTCTTGCGGTCAAATTCGTCGGGAAACTCCTGCTCGTACTTGAGGTAAATAGAGTTGGCTCTTGGTATGAGGTTGCAGCATGTGAACCAACAGAAGAGTGCACCGGCAAAGGACCATGTCAGTATAGCCCATCCAAGCCATTCCACAATCTCACCTAAATAGTTAGCGGATGTGACAAAGCGGTACATACCTTTTTTAGGCAGATAGTGTTTGGTATCACCGGGTTTGCGGAGGTGACGAATCACATAATCGGAGTGCATATTGATGCACCAGCCCAAGAAAAATATACATGTACCGGCAATAAACTGCCAACTCGTCAGCCATTCTACCGTGTACATATCGGGCACATATTTAGGAGCAAGGTGGAAGAGCCACCAGCCTTGTACATAGCCATTAATGAGGTTCCAGAGAACGCTCAGAGCCATAATGACAATCGGCATTTTAGACTTTCCTTTCAGTAAAAGAGGGAAGATGAATGAGCGTTGGAAATAGTGAAACTCAAAAATAAGCAGGAATATCCAATACGGTGCTTGCCTCACCACCTCATATGGGGAAACCGCCCACAGATAGAGCATAACAAGAAAAACGGGCATCTCCATCAAGAACCAACCGATTTTATTATTGATAGCCGGTCCCCATTTCTCGGAACGCATTTTACCGTAGCCTGCGTCCACGAAATAAAGACTAATAAAAACAACAAGCCCGATAAGGGCCATAATGAACAAGAAGTTATAGAAACCACTTAATTCCGGATTCAACATAACAATTATGGTATTAAAATTAGATATTCCGATTAAATACGCCGCAAAAATACAAATAAATTTTGATATATGCAAATTTTTTTCTATTTTTGTACAAAATTCTAAATACGAGCAAACTTAATACTTAAAAATACCATCTATGGACAACGAGATTTTTACGCTAATTGAGAAAGAGCGCAATCGCCAAACCCGCGGCATAGAATTGATTGCGTCAGAGAACTATGTATCCGAGCAGGTTATGCGTGCTATGGGTTCCGTGCTAACCAACAAGTACGCAGAGGGTTATCCCGGACATCGTTATTATGGTGGCTGCGAAGTTGTAGATGAGGTAGAGGAATTAGCCCGTACAAGACTCAAACAACTCTTTCAAGCCGAGTATGTGAATGTGCAACCCCATTCCGGTGCACAAGCCAATATGGCCGTGTTTTTGGCCTGTATGAAAGCGGGCGACACCTTTATGGGTCTGAACTTGAGTCACGGCGGACATCTCTCTCACGGAAGCCCCGTTAATTTCAGTGGTCTGATGTTTCACGCCATCGACTACAGTCTCAAGGAAGAGACCGGTCGTGTAGATTATGAAGAGTTGGAAAATAAGGCTCGTGCAGAACGTCCCAAACTCATTATCGCCGGTGCAAGTGCCTATTCCCGCGAATGGGATTACGCCCGAATACGGAAGGTTGCTGATGAGATTGGTGCTATTTTTATGGTCGATATGGCGCACCCTGCCGGACTGATTGCAGCAGGATTATTGGATAATCCGCTCCGCCATGCCCATATTGTAACATCCACGACGCATAAGACTCTCAGAGGGCCACGAGGCGGCGTTATTTTGATGGGGAAGGATTTTGATAACCCGTGGGGCAAGACGACGCCTAAAGGCGAAATAAAGAAGATGTCTGCCCTACTCGACTCTGCCGTATTTCCAGGGACACAGGGAGGCCCATTAGAACATGTTATAGCCGCCAAAGCCGTTGCTTTCGGCGAAGCCCTACAGCCTTCTTTCACGACTTATCAAAAACAAGTTAAGTTAAATGCAGCCACAATGGCACAAGCATTTATGGACAAGGGCTATAAAGTAATAAGCGGCGGAACAGATAATCACTCCATGCTAATAGACTTGCGCACCAAGTACCCTGATTTAACAGGCAAAGTAGCCGAAAAGGCGCTCGTTTTAGCAGATATAACGACTAATAAAAATATGGTTCCGTTTGATAGCCGGTCGGCTTTTCAGACCAGTGGTCTTCGTTTCGGTACACCGGCCATCACGACGCGAGGTCTGAAGGAAGACAAGATGACATGGATAGTGGATCTGATTGACAAAGTATTGTCAGCCCCAGAGTCCGATGCTAACATTGCCGCTGTCAGAGAGGAAGTGAACCGTGAGATGGTTCAATATCCGCTCTTTGCGTGGTAATACGTAGCAATACTATACAACGACAAATAAAGAGAGCCGACCGGCAATGCCAATCGGCTCTCTTTTATGGTCTATCACCTTACATTATAGCGCGTGAGCGGAATAAATGGGATAATAGCGATCAACTAATTCAGCATCACCTCGACGTTCCATTTGTTGGAGGACATAACCGACGACGGCTTGCTGATGTTGTAAAGTGGATTGTGCACCTTTACGTTGTTCCTTATCGAGTTGGTCTCCCCATTGAAGGTACTCAACACAGGTATCAGCCACTTTGGTCATTATATAGCGTGCTTTAGCGCGATCCTCTTCCGTACCCAAGGCATAATACAAAGCCGCCATTGTCGCAGAGGTGTAGTCATAATTGATGTTACACTCAGGCAGAACTTCCTCGGCATAATCAAGTACCTCGCGGACTTTGTCCCGTTCCCCTTTGTAATACAATTCCTCAGCCAATTGAGCGAACATCATACGATGGTGGCGACACATCCGCATCAAATTCTCATCAATGTAAATACCGGGCTTATTCATATTGCCGTAACGGAACTTATGCATCATATTGTCGTACATTGCTTCGGTGTCCACCCGTTCCCGTCCATCAGGGGATTTGAAGGGCGTGATGCGATATGCCATACCTGTCAACTCAAAGTACGGGCGCAACCCTAAATAGTACGAATCGCCCACGGTAACAGCGAAGTAAATCGGGCGTTTCCAGCCTTCTTTAGCGATATTGGAAAGCATCTCCATTATCATCATTTCCGAGCGGGTATAGCGGGTTTTAGATTGCAGTGTAATGCGATTGCCGTCCGGGTCTTCAATATACAATTGAGAAGATGGAATGTAGTTTTCGCCATTCATTTTGGTTCGCGGGTCATCACTTCTCAAGAACGCGAAGGCCTGTTCAACGGAGATAGGCTGATTAATCCTATTCTCAACGCGCACAACCTCATTTTGACCGGGCATATAGTCTTTGTACTCCCAGTTAATAGGCAGTGCAGAAGACTCGTAGTAGGGTCGTTTCATTTGACCGATATACCAATCCGTCTGCAGATACGAGAGGTTGCATACACGCATATCAGCCCCGACTCCCTCTACCTCTTGGTTATACCAGAGAGGGAAGGTATCGTTGTCGCCATTGGAGAAGAGGATGGCATCTTTCTCGCACGAAGCGAGATAGTTAGCTCCGAAATCACGGCATGAATAGCGATCAGAACGGTCGTGGTCATCCCAGTTTTCAGCAGCCATACGGGCGGGTACTAAGAGGCATAGTGTGGCAGCAGATAGCCCAAGGGCATTGCCCAACGCCCTATTATTGGTAGCCTGTCTAATCCAATCATATAACGCCAAAGCACCTAAGCCAATCCATATACAGAAAGCATAAAATGAACCAGCGTAGGCATAGTCACGCTCACGAGGTTGGAATGGAGTCTGGTTGAGGTATACCACGATAGCCAGACCCGTCAAGAAGAAGAGCAGGAAGGTTACCGTGAAGTTCTCCGCCCCCTTGTTTCCTTTTGAGAGTTGCCAAGCAAGACCAATGAGCCCCAGCAATAAAGGCAAGAGGAAGTAGGTATTGTGACCTTTATTCTCCTTCAGTTCCGTCGGTAGGGCATCCTGGTCCCCAAGCATGGCATTATCAATAAACTTAATGCCGGTAATCCAGTTACCTTTGGTGATATCGCCGTAAGACTGAAGATCGTTCTGACGACCGGAGAAGTTCCACATGAAGTACCGCCAGTACATGAAGTTAACCTGATAACTGAAGAAGAACCTAAGGTTCTCGGCAAAAGTCGGCGCATAGTCCACCTTCTGCTGTCCGCAGTAGTCATATTTAACGCGTTTGCCCTTTATATTAGCCCACTCTTTATAAGCTTGGACATGAGAGCCTTGCGCAGAATACATACGCGGGAAAAGCATGCAGAAAGGCTCCATAAACTCATAAGATGTTTTATAGCCGGTGATGACATACTTATCCTTCTGTCCTTCAACCTTCGGTGCCGGTGCATATTGAGCGTGGCCTACCTTTTCAACAGGGACACACATATTACCTTCAATCCTCAGTTTAACAGGAGCGTTATATGACTGGCCATAAAGCAAGGGTCTGTCGCCATATTGTTCACGGTTAAGATAATACTTGAGCGAGAACACGTTATCGGGACTATTTTGGTCCATCGGCGTATCCGCAGCAGAGCGGATAACAATGGCCGCATAGGAGCTATAACCGATAAGGATAACCGCTATAGATACAACGGCGGTATTAATCCAGCGCCACTTGCCTTGGGGCTCCGCATCCGCCTTACGACGGGTCCAAATAATCGCCCACGTAAAGAGAGCTATCGTCAAGATGATATTAACGAAGAGTCCGGTATTGAATGGGCAACCAAATACATTGGTGAAGAGCAACTCAAACCACCCCATTACCGTTGGTACACCCGGAATAATACCCCATAATACAACCGCTAAAATGCCGCATGCAATAAAGAAAGCGGAAAACGCACTCTTCCAACTAAACTCGTAACGGCGGAAATAATAAACCATTACAATAGCCGGAATAGTCAGGAGGTTCAATAGGTGCACACCAATACTGAGTCCCATAAAATACATGATGAGAATGAGCCACCTGTCAGATCCTTCTTCATCGGCGACCTCGTCCCATTTAAGAATGAGCCAGAACACTAATGCCGTGAAGAAAGAACTCAATCCATAGACCTCACCCTCAACCGCACTAAACCAGAATGTATCCGAGAAAGTATAAGCCAATGAGCCTACTAATCCCGCAAGCAAAATAGCCACACCTTTCGCTATGGTGTCAGGCTGCACCAACTTACGTGCCAGCGCCGTTATAGTCCAAAACAAGAACAGGATAGTGCCAGCAGAGGCTAAAGCTGAGAGGCTATTGACACACAAGGCAACCGTAGTTGTATCAGAGGCAAAGAGTGAGAAGAAATGTCCTAAAAGCATAAAGAACGGTGCTCCAGGCGGGTGACCGACATCTAGCTTATAGGCACTGGAGATAAATTCACCGCAGTCCCAGAACGAGGCTGTCGGTTCCATTGTAAGGAGATAAGTCACAGCAGCTATCAAGAACACCAACCAGCCGCCGAGCGTATCCCACAAGTTAAATTTTTTCATATTTTCGTAAGTAACTTATTAATTCTGCAAAAAATCGTGCAAAAGTATAAAAAGATTTGGATATATGCAAAAAAAAATGTATTTTTGCGGGCTTTTTAATATAAATAGTCGAAAGTTTAAAGCATATAGTCTAAAACACAATATAAGATATGTCTAAATTACAAGATCGCGTGATTGCGGTAGTAGGTTTAGGGTATGTCGGTTTACCCTTAGCAATAGAGTTTGGTAAGAAGTATCGCGTAGTCGGTTTCGATAACTATCAAGCCCGAGTAGATGAATTAAAATCCGGCAAGGATCACACATTAGAGGCAGATTTGGAAGGTATGGCTCAAGCAACGGAGTTGTTTAAAAGCACTGGTCGTGTAGGACTGAGTTTCACTTCAGACCCGACAGAGTTGGAGCAAGCCAATACCTATATTGTGACGGTGCCAACTCCGATAGACAAATTCAACAATCCTGACTTAACCCCCATCTTGAGTGCCTCGGCGACCATCGGTAAGACCCTTCATAAGGGTGATTTAGTGATATACGAATCGACCGTTTATCCCGGTTGTACAGAGGAAGACTGCGTACCAGTGCTGGAACGAAACAGCGGACTTACGTTCAACAAAGACTTTTTCTGCGGATATAGTCCTGAACGTATCAACCCGGGTGATAAGGAGAACACATTATTGAAAATAAAGAAGATTACCAGCGGTTCGACGCCTGAGATTGCCGATTTAGTGGATGCTCTCTATAATTCCATCTTGCTTAACGGTACTCATAGAGCTCCCAATATGAAGGTAGCGGAGGCTGCTAAGGCTGTTGAGAACTCACAACGTGATGTCAATATCAGTTTCATGAACGAATTGGCACTTATCTGCGACCGTGTAGGAATAGACACCAACGATGTGATAGAAGCGGCCGGAACCAAATGGAACTTCCTTAAGTATCGTCCCGGACTGGTAGGTGGTCACTGCATCAGCGTGGATCCATACTACTTAGCACATAAAGCTAAGTCTTTGGGCTATGAGCCTCAAGTCATTCTAAGCGGTCGTCGGGTCAATAACTCCATCGCCAAGTTCATCGCAGACAAGGTGCTCAAACTGATGATTCAAAAGGACCACAAGATTCGTAACGCCAAGGTGCTCATATTGGGTGTCACCTTTAAGGAGAACTGCCCAGACTGTCGTAACACAAAAGTCGTGGATATAGCCCGCGAATTAGAGGAGTTCGGTTGCAAAGTGGATATCTATGATCCATGGGCCAGCAAAGAGGTCGTTAAACGCGAATACGGCAAGGAACTGATAGATGTCATCAATCCCGATGAGGAATACAATGCCGTCATAGCCTGTGTAGCGCATAATGAGTTCAAGAACTTTGATTTTAAGCGCTATCACGAGCGTAACGCCGTTATCTTCGATGTGAAAAACTTTGTCAACCGTGACTTGGTAGACGGGCGACTTTAATTAACTTTGTGTTAGTTACGTCGTGTTGGCAAGTAAATTATGTAACTTCGTGTTAATAAGTAAATGTTTACAACTTCGTGTTAGTTAAGTAGATATAAATAGCGAATTATGAAAATAGCCGTAGCCGGAACCGGATATGTAGGTATGTCATTAGCTGTGTTACTTGCACAGCATAATGAAGTGACTGCCGTCGATATAGTACCTAAAAAGGTCGAACTCATCAACCATCACCAAAGCCCCATTCAAGACACCGAAATAGAGAGGTTCTTATTGGAGCGTCCTCTGCGTTTAACTGCGACATTGGATGCTCAAGCGGCTTATAAGGCTGCCGAGTTAGTAGTTATCGCGACGCCGACCAACTATGATAGTGAGCGTAACTACTTTGACACAAGTGCCGTGGAGGCAGTAATTGATTTGGTTATGGCGGTTAACCCCGATGCCTATATGGTTATCAAATCCACAGTTCCGGTAGGTTATACGGCGGCGATATCCGCTAAGAAGAAAAGTGACAAGATACTATTCAGTCCCGAGTTCTTGCGCGAATCCAAAGCACTTTATGACAATCTACATCCTTCGCGCATTATTGTCGGAGTAACAGAAGCCACAAGGGCTATGGGAGAGCGTTTCGTTACACTGCTACAAGAAGGTGCTATCGACCCAGATATCCCTACCCTCATAATGGGCTCGACAGAGGCAGAAGCCGTCAAACTTTTTGCCAACACCTATTTAGCCCTTCGGGTGAGTTACTTCAATGAGTTAGACACCTACGCAGAATTGAAAGGTTTAAACTCTCAAAAGATAATAGAAGGTGTCTGTTTAGACCCGCGTATCGGAACACAGTACAATAACCCCAGTTTCGGTTATGGTGGTTATTGTTTACCCAAAGACAGCAAGCAACTGCTCGCCAACTACAAGGATGTGCCTGAGAACTTAATACAGGCTATTGTGGATTCTAACAGGACAAGGAAAGACTTTATCGCAGACCGAGTATTGAGCAAAGCCGGTTATTATGCATACAGTGCAGAAAACAGTTGGCAAGCCTCCCAGGAGCACAGTACAACCATTGGTGTTTATCGTTTGACAATGAAGACTAATAGCGATAATTTCCGTCAAAGCTCCATACAGGGTGTTATGAAACGCATCAAGGCCAAAGGGGCTACCGTCATTGTCTATGAGCCTACTCTACCGAACGGAACACGATTCTTCGGGAGCGAGATAGTCAACGACCTTGCGCGTTTCAAGCGTGAGTCGCAAGCTATAATCGCCAACCGCTATGACCCATGTTTAGACGATGTGAAAGAAAAAGTATATACCCGAGATATTTTCAGGCGTGACTAAGGGCGTAGAACATATAGGCCAAAAGGACATTATATGGTCTTACACTTCGGTTATTTTTACCGTAGGTGCAGGTTTGCTATTGCTGCCGTTCATCTTAAACAAGATGAGTGCCGAGACGGTTGGTGTATGGAATATTTTTCAGGCAATCACCGCACTCGTTGCTATTTTAGACATGGGTTTCAGGCCTACTTTTGCGCGCAATATCTCTTATATTCTTTCGGGTGTGAAAGAATTGCAGGTCGAAGGGGTTAAGCAGGTTGAAGGCAATGGAACGATTGATTACAGCCTATTGAAAGGCCTGTTGGTAGCGATGAAGCGCTTTTATCGGTGGGTTGCATTAGGGGTATTTATCATTTTGGCGACAGCAGGTACCGCCTATTTTGCTTATATTTTAAAGAAATATTCAGGTGACAGGGTTGACGCCATGATTGCTTGGCTAATTCTGATAGCCATCAACTGCTATAATCTCTATACCTTTTATTATGATGCGCTCGTCACCGGTAAGGGGTATATCACCCGCATGCAGCAAATCACCATCATCGGTCAGTTTATCTATTTATCTATTGCCATCGGTCTTATCTATTTGGGTCTCGGTCTGAGTGCCATAGTGAGCGCCCAACTGCTTCAAACCATTGTTCGCCGCGTGTTGATGTACCATGTTTTTTTCACCAAAGATATGCGTAGCTCTCTCTCACAAGTAGAGGCTCAAGAGCCACGGCAGTTAATGCGCGCTATTTATCCCAATGCCCTTAAGATAGGTCTCACTCAAGTAGGCGGGTTTGCCGTGAATAAAAGTGCGGTATTTTTCGGTTCAGCATTTCTAACCCTTCCAGAGGTAGCATGCTATGGTGTTACGCTGCAAGTCATGGAGGTGCTCTGCCACTTGGCGCATGTACCAGTACAGAGTTATACGCCAAAGATGGCTCAAGCACGTGCCGAGCGAGATACAATGTCACTTAGGCGTTATTATATCCTGAACGTAGTGAGTCTTATTACAGTATTCGGTATAGGAGGACTACTATGGGTATTGGGAGGCGATTGGGCATTGACTATAATTCACAGTGAGACGCAGTTTGTGCCAACGGGCATGCTGATCGCTATGCTGTGTATTCACTTCTTAGAAGACAATCACTCTACATCTGCCAACTTCATTATGGCGGACAATAAGATTCCGTTTTGGATTCCGTCCTTACTGAGCGGTGGAGGAACGATTTTGCTTTTATGGCTTTTCTTGGGGCCATGCCACATGGGACTTTGGGGTATGATTTTAGCCCCCGGAATAGCTCAACTGGTTTATCAGAACTGGAAATGGCCATCCGTCGTGATCAAAGAGTTATGGTTTCAGTCGCAATAACCACATATAATGGTGCAAAATATTTGCGAGAGCAACTTGATAGTATTTATGCTCAGACTCTTCCACCAGAAGAGGTAATCGTTTGTGATGACGGTTCAACGGACACGACCATATCCATATTAGAAGAATATCATCGTACAAAAGGACTCATTTATTCTATTAATCCTCACAATGTCGGTTATTCTGCCAATTTCTTCCAGGCCATCAGTCTCTGTAAAGGGGACTATGTGGCATTGAGTGACCAAGATGATGTTTGGTTCCCTACTAAATTGGAAGAATCTATATCGGTGCTATCGCAAATACAAGGTGCAGGCGTTATATCCAGTCAGGCTCAAGATACAGATGCCTCTCTGAACCCGCTTCCAATAAAAGAGAGTTGGGGTATCGCAAAGGAAGACCAATCTGTATATGCTTCACTTATTTCAAGCAGATATTCCCAGGGCTGTACCCTTATGCTCAATCGAGCCTTCATTAACTTATTCCTCCCTATCGTATCAGCTAATATACGTGTTTTTGCACAGTACCCTTACGATGCTATTATCGGAATGATAGCCGTCAGTATAGCCACTAAACATAATATACCTAAGCCCTTGATGTACTATCGGCGGCATGATGCGAATGTTAGTGGCGTGCTTAAATCTCCTCAACTTTCGCAAAAAGAGCTTATCAAGCTACGTCCCCGCTATCACCACTTTATGCCGGACTGGAGATTTGATGCAGTTAAAGATATCGAAACTAATTTTGCCGCTTTACTAAAACCAGATATACTACCTTATTATCAAATACTTGACGCGATGCATGCTGCTCCTACCCTAATCATCGGACTAAGAGCTATGTACCGCCTCCCCCTATCATTCCGAAAGAAAGTGGAAGTAACGATATATTCAATCGCCAACAATATACTTTGCTCATTTTATGCTCATAGATAAAGAGATATTGCCAAAACATATTGTCTTTAGTCTTATATGGCTGATGCTATGCTTTACTGCTGTTGTGCCATATTATGAGCAGTTAAATAAAGTAGCATTGTATGTTCTAATACCATTTTCAAGTGTATTAACATTTATTAGTGTCTCCCCAAAGATTCCCAACAAATACTTTATCGGTTTCGGGATCTTGTATGCTTGGGTCTGCCTCTCTGCCCTTTTTGCCTTTGATGCAGAAGTTGCCAAAGTGGAGTTACACCAGATATTGGGTTGTTTCATATTTAGTTACATCATTGCTTCCTGGGCTAAATATCCGAAAGCCGCACTATGGTTATACAGTATTTATATTTTTCTCTTTTTGGGTGCTATTTATTATGCTCACACTACTATATTAGAAGGGTCATTGGATTCAATAGGCAGGGTACGCGTGGGAGACGAGACACTGAATGCCAATAAATTGGCTTACTACACCTTTTACTTGACATTTGCTTTATTCGTTATGGGAGAAATTCCTCTTCCAGCTCTACTACATAAAATCTTCAGAGTTCTCTACTGGTTATGTTTCCCCATCATTATCGGTATAGCTATAGCAACCGGTTCTATTCAAGTTCCGGTACTGATTATTCCCTTTGCAGGATTACTACTCTGTATCCGCTATTGGGGCACAAAAGAGAACCACAAGACTTGGCACCGCATATTGCTGATACTCATCCTTGTAACGGCGTTTATTTATATTGTACCAAAGATACTGGAGTTGCTCAGTGAGTCCATGTTAGGTTCTCGCATAGAGTCCGGAGGCTCAACAGAAGAAAGATTGACACTCCTGAAGGAGGCATGGGCTACGGGTTTAGAGCATCCTCTTTGGGGAGTAGGACCAGGAAACTTCAGGTTATTTTCCTCTCCAACATTGTTCTCCCATAACACATTTGTCGAGTTATTTGCGAACACCGGTTTTATGGGAATGTTGATATACATTATATTAGCAACATCCTTCTCGATAAAGTGTTGGCGCGATAGGGAGTGGCATTTTTTACTATTCGGACTATTTTATATTGCTTATCAGTTCTTTTATGTCTTTTATACAGACCTATGGCTGATGGGCTTTTGGATATTAGCAATGACTCATGAAGATACTACACATACATACCGCTCTTAAGTCCGGAGGTATAGAAACCTTTGTTACATCGCTTGCCAATGAGCAAGCCGCATTGGGGCACGAGGTAACCGTGCTATCTGTATTTGAGCCATCGGGCGGTTGTTGGGATAAAATATCCCCTCTTGTCCGTAAAGAGACCTTAGGCAAAATCCGTCCGGGTTTTTCTATTCGCTACCCTATCCTTATCTCGCGTTTTATCCGCCGTGGCAATTTTGATATTGTCCATGTACATGGTTTCCTTGCCAACTATATTTGGGCTATTCTCAATACTCCGAAAGTCCGGTGGTTTTACACAGTACACAACGATGCATACTACGAGGGTAATCAATGGGATCGGCGTTTTTACCGTCTTAAAGCCAAGTGGTTCAAAAGCGGTCGTGTGCACCCCGTCACTATCTCCAAGCAAAGCGAGAAAAGTTTTGAAGAGTACTATGGTTTTTCGGCACCAGTCATATACAATGGAATCCAACTGAAGTTTTACCCTAAATCTCAACATAATAAATATGCGCTCATAACCCCGGCACGCATAAGTCGCGCTAAAAACCTCGTATCGCTCTGCCAAGCAGTACATCAATTAGATGAATTTCGGTTGACACTTTGCGGTCAGATACAAGACCAAACTATCTGGCAACAACTACAACCTTATTTAGGGCACAACATTCGCTATATAGGGGTAGTTAATGATGTACCGAGACAGATGAGTGAGTCAGGTGCCTTATTGTTGCCTTCATTATGGGAAGGCATGCCTATAACGCTTTTGGAAGCGATGTCCGTCGGTTGCATTCCCATCTGCACGGCAGTCGGCGGCATACAAGATGTTATTCGAGACGGGGAAAACGGAATCATTATCCCTTCTGCGCGCGCGGAAAGCATTAAAGCCAGTGTCTTGCGCTACCAAGAACTCAGCGAAGTAGCATTAGAACAAATGCGCGCACAAGCCATCCAAACGGCTCAACAATTTTCAATGACTGAAACCGCAAAACAATACCTGAACTTGTATGAAAATTAGTGTAATCGTCCCAACATATCGCCCGAAGGCATATCTCTACGAATGTTTAGAGAGCCTTGAAAATCAAACCTTAAACACCTTTGAGTATGAGATTATCGTTATTCTCAATGGAGATAGAGAGCCCTATTTTGACCAAATACAAGATAGTTTGCCCCTTAACGGCAAACTCCAGCATATAGCAGAGAGTTCTGTTTCAGCCGCACGGAACAAGGGTCTTAGTATCGCCCGCGGAGAATATATAGCCTTTATAGATGATGATGACTATGTATCGACTACCTATCTTGAGGACTTGCTGCGCGTTTCTTCGCCAACCTGTGTAGGAGAAGCCCAATATCAAGAGTTTCAAGAGACAGATTCCGCAACTGCCCATAGCGGGCATATGGGTTTCGGGTCTTCTTGTTGTTGCAAACTTATTCATCGGGATATGATAGGTTCTACACGCTTTAGGCCGTTCCGCAATGGGCAAGACTCGCTCTTTGTCTTCGAGATTTCGGATAAGATAAAGGACCATAAGCTTGCAGCAGAGGCCTGCGTTTATTACCGCCGCTTGCGTGAGGACAGCGCCTATCATACGCAAAAAGGATGGTACGCTATCGCCAATCGTTTCCGCCTTATGCACGAGTATTCCAAGATATATTGGGCACACCCATCCAAATATAGTTTTTCGTTCTACTGCACCCGGATTTTAGCTTCGTTTCACTACTTATTATCGTACCTCTCCCATGGCAAAATCTAATCCTCTTATATCCGTTATCATGCCCGCCTATAATGTTGAGCAATATATCCTCAACAGTATTCGGTCTGTTCAAGCGCAGACCTATACAAATTGGGAACTCATTATTGTAGATGATTGCTCAACCGACGGCACATGGGGTGTTATTCAATATGAATCCGCACATGATGCGCGCATAAGGCTCTTCCGCATGAGTGCTAATCATCATGCAGGTCCTTGTCGCAATAAAGCTATGCAAGAAGCCAAGGGACGGTTTTATGCTTTCCTTGACAGCGATGATATATGGGAACCGACCAAATTAGAGCGTCAATTAGATTTCATGCTCACTAACGGCTACGCATTCACTTTTACGGCTTATGATGTCATTGATGTCAAGGGTATATCGCGAAACCTTACTATTCATGTCCCCTCTTCCATTGATTATGCCGGTTACCTGCATAATACCATTATAGGTTGCCTGACCGTTATGGTCGATGTAAGCCAAACAGGCCCCTTTGTCCAACAAGACCTCAAATCCGCAGAAGAGATGACCGGCTGGTTACAGATACTTAAAAGCGGAATTAACGCCTATGGTTTAGACGAGGTTTTATCCCACTACCGCGAGCGTTCAGACTCTCTTACTCACAATAAGCTACAAGCCGCTTTTAGGCTCTTTAAGGTGTATCGGTTAGAGGGTTTGAGTTGGAGTCAGACTTTGGGTTGTTGGCTCTCCTATGCCTATAACGCTATCCACAAACGAATTAAATAACACTAATAAATTTCACCGCTATGTTAATCTCCCACCGCGCAGCCATCATGCCTTCCTCCCCAATTAGGAAACTGGCAAAGTACGCCGACGCCGCCCGGCGCAACAACATTCACATCTATCAACTCAATATCGGTCAGCCCGATATTCCGACTCCCGAGTGCGCGTTAGACGCCGTCAGGAATATTGACCGAAAAATCCTCGAATACACACCGTCGCAAGGTTTGCTAAGTCTTCGCACTAAAATGGTGAGTTATTATGCCTCATTCGGCATCGACCTTAGTCCTGATGAGATTATCAATACGGCGGGCGGATCAGAGGCTACCATGTTTGCTTATATGACCTGCCTTGACCCCGGAGACGAGATTATCATTACCGACCCGTTTTACGCGAACTACACAGCCTTTGCCATTTCATGCGGAGCGACTATCAAATCGGTAAAGACCTCCATCGAGAACGGGTTCAGATTACCTCCTATAGAGGAATTTGAGAAACAGATTACGCCGCGGACAAAGGCAATAATGATTTGCAATCCGAACAACCCTACCGGTTATCTATACTCCAAGCAAGAGATGTACCAAATAAGGGATCTTGTTAAGAAATATAATCTCTACCTATTTTCGGATGAGGTTTATCGCGATTTTATCTATACTAAACGCCCCTATATCTCCGCTTTCCATTTGGAGGGAATTGAGGACCATGTAGTACTGATAGACTCAGTCTCCAAACGTTATAGCGAGTGCGGTATTCGTATTGGTGCCCTTATAACCAAAAATAAAGAGGTTCGCAATGCTGTTATGAAATTCTGTCAGGCGCGTTTATCGCCGCCATTGTTAGGACAGATAGTGGCAGAAGCCAGCTTAAGTGCCCCAGTTGAATATATGGAAGAGGTCTATGACGAGTATTTGGCACGACGCAATTTTCTGATAGACGGTCTTAATCAGATTCCGGGAGTGTATTCGCCGACCCCGATGGGTGCGTTTTATACCATGGCAAAGTTGCCGGTTGATGACACAGAGAAGTTCTGCCAATGGTGCCTGACGGATTTCAATTATGAAGGTCAAACGATTATGCTTGCTCCCGGGAATGGCTTCTATACCTCACCGGAAGAAGGTCGCAATGAAGCCCGTATTGCGTATATCCTCAACCGCACAGACCTCGCCAAAGCACTACTCGTTTTGAGTAAAGCGTTAGAAGCGTATAATCAGCGATAGACCACCTATGATTGTTTAGCGCATAAATTCCAAAAAATAGAGGGATACTCTTCTTTCATGGTATAACAATCCTACACCGATGTTATCTGTCGGGTACGATAGGGGTACGATGAAGTCAGGGGATAGAACGGGCGCGAGTGCTTTTGTCTCGTCAGCGTCCCGTCAGCGAGTCGTGTGCGGCCGGTATTCTAATCTTTTTATCCAGGATTCCAGGATGCCAGGTTTCCGAATGGGGTATCCCTTATAGGGAAATGTGGGGATTGATGAGGCGGGATAAGGTCAGATACAGGTCACGGAGTTCTTTAGACGGCAATAACTGTATGTGGTGCTCAATCACATTGATATCACCGCGTGCAGCAGGTCCGGTTTGGGCTTCACGAGGCGTGAGTGTATGGACTTTAGCAGCAGTAGTGTCAATAATCGGCAGTAAGGCTTCAAAAGGTATGGATGTGCCCTTCAACATATCTTTCGCAAGGGCAAACATCAGGTTGGCAAAATTATTGGCAAAAACACCAGCGACATGAAGTTTATTAAGTTCCGAAGGTTTAACTTCATATATACGCGAGGTCAGGTTTTGCGCCAAAGCATAGATTGCTGTTGTATCGTCTATTCCGTTAGCAATAATAAAAACCGGCACTTGTCCAAAGTCCTCGATTATATGCTCTTTGGAAAAAGAGTAAATCATATAAAAAATTCCACAATGCGGTTTATCCGGTCCAAAGACCGTAGTCGGCACCGTACCGGATGTATGCAGATGGAGTGCTCTCGGGCTGACATGCACTTGAGAGATAACCTCCGCCAAGGCATTATCACTTACGCAATAGAAATAGACATCGGCAGAAGGGTCAATTCTGTCAAGCCCTTCGCGAGACGAAACCATTGGCGCATTTATGCCCTTTCGGGCAAAAGCGGCAGCAAGATTGGTAGCAACATTACCGGTACCGATGATAATGATTTTCATAATTATAGATAGTAATAGGAGACCATGATGCCAAATGACCATGTTCCCTAATTAAAAGTAAAAAGCAAATAAATAACCGGTGTGGCGAGGAGTAGACTGTCGAAACGGTCTAAGACACCACCATGCCCTGGAAGGAAACGTCCGCTATCCTTGACGCCTACAGTGCGTTTAAGGAGACTCTCCATCAAATCACCAAGATTGCCGAATACCGCGATGAGCAATGCCATAATCAGCCATTGCCAAACAGGATAGTCAGGCACGCACAAAGCGAAGATATAACCCGTAAGCAAAGCCAAGGCAACACCACCGAAGAGGCCTTCCCAACTCTTAGCAGGACTGACACGGGGAAACATCTTATGATTGCCCTTTGGCAATTTAGCAGTCAAAGAACCAATGATATACGCGCCAGCATCATTCAGCCAAATAATAACAAAGAGTGCCAGCAAGAGCCATTTATTCATCGCCAAAATGCGTGTCATTAGCATAAACGGTACCGCAACCATCACAATACTGAGAAGATTATTACCCCATTCTTGAATAGGATTGGGGCGTTTGAGCCATAATTGCGCAATCCAACCCACCATCAGCATGCAGACAGCAAGAATAAAAAAGAGGTCTTTTACGTAGTTAGCGTAGAGACAGGTGTAGAAGAGACCACCGGGTGTCCAGGAAACCACGCTAATATACAAAAAGAGGGCAGTCAGCATAGAGAGGACGATATTAAACCTCGAAGACCCCGTCAGATGATGAAACTCATAAACGGCACCAAGCATAACTGCTGCAAGTACCGTATCAAAAAGCGACGCATAGCAACCGTCACTAAAAACTATCAAAACGATAACCGATAAGGCATAAACAACGGAAGAAATTGCCCTTTGCGTGAAATTATTCATTTTTTTTCTATTTTTTTTGCAAAAGTATAAAATATTTTGTATATTTGCAAACTTTTTAGTAAAAAAAATAATAAAATTATCACAATTATGGACAATAACAGCATTGAAATGAGTCTTTTGGACCCCGAAACGAAAGAAATGGTCGCTTACATCGCCAATCTTATCCCCGAAGAAGATAAGAAGGGACTGAGCGAGGAAGACATCGTGTATGTATTGGATAAGATGGATGACTACTTGGAAGCACAAGGTCTATTACAAGATGATGGCGAAGAAGTGACCTATCTGGACGGCGAAATCGACGAGACCGAGCAATTGGCGTTCGTTTTGGCTGCCGCTGAAAAGGAAAAACGCGCTATCAGTTCCGTACAAATACAACTCATCATGGATGGCGAGTTGCAGTACGGCATTGAGAAAGGGTACTACGAGGAAGAGTAATAAATGTATTGGGTAGCAGACTATATCCTCTTCCCGATAGTGTATTACATAGCGCGCTATAGGCGTAAAATGGTAGAAAAGAACCTGCGAGTGTCATTTCCGGAGCATACGGCTGCCGAGCGTCTCAAAATAGAGAAAGCCTTCTACCACCAGTTATGTTATACTGCCGTTGAGATTCTATGGGGGCGTAAAGCTTCGCCGGCACTAATGTGCGAAAGAGTGTCGATAACAGGGGTTGAAGCCATGATAAGAGACTGTCAGGCTCATGGTTCTGTTGTCGCGATGCTCGGTCATTTAGGTAATTGGGAATGGGCTGCAGAAGTGCATCGCGAGTTAAGTCCTTATGGTATCGAAGAATGTAATGTCTATAGAAGACAGAAGAACCCGCGAATAGACCGCTGGCTTTTAGAGACCCGCGCTAAACGAGGCGGTGCATGTGTGGAGAAACACGAACTGCTTCGCGAGATGGTTCGACGCCGCAGTAAGGAGCAACAAACGGTATATGGCCTTATCTGTGACCAAAAACCCAGTCCTGTCAACCAACACTTTTGGACGACTTTTCTAAACCAAGAAACAGCGTTTCTACAAGGCGGCGAGGTGTTGAGCAAGAAGTTTGGTTATCCAGTCTATTATGCCCATATAACGCGTCCCGAGAGAGGGCATTACTGCATTGACATGCAACCAATCTGCCACGATGTCAGCAATGCAGCGCCTGGCAAGATAACAGAGGCCTTTGCACGCAAATTGGAAGACAATATCAAGGAGCAGCCAGAGATTTGGTTATGGACTCACAACAGGTGGAAATGGAAAAAACCGATGAATACATGAAGTGTAGTGTTGTTATATTAAATTGGAATGGTGCCGAGTTACTGCCGAAATTTCTGCCATCCGTCATTGAATACACCAATGATAGGGAATGCGAAGTGGTAGTGGCAGACAACGGTTCTACCGATGAGAGCCTTGCCTTGCTAAAGAACTACCCTTCCGTGCGCGTAATGGAACTTAAACAGAACTACGGTTTTGCAGAAGGTTACAACCGCGCGATAGCCCAAGTTGATAGCGAGTATGCGGTACTATTAAACAGCGATGTGGAGGTAACTGCCCATTGGCTAACTCCCCTACTCGACTACATGGACAAGCATGACGATGTAGCAGCACTTCAACCTAAAATACGGTCATATCGTAATCGCGCTTACTTCGAGTACGCAGGTGCTGCCGGAGGTATGCTCAACGGCTTAGGTTATCCTTATTGCCGTGGGCGCAAATTATGGAAGGTAGAAGAGGATAAAGGGCAATACGATACGGAATCCGATATATTTTGGGCAAGCGGAGCATGTCTGTTGGTACGGACGAAGGTATATAAAAAAGTCGGCGGATTGGATGAAAATTTCTTCTGCCATATGGAAGAGATTGACTTGTGCTGGCGGATTCATACGGCAGGTTACCGTATTGTATGCCTGCCCCAAAGTATAGTATATCATTTGGGAGGAGCAAGCCTCGATTATAGCAACCCTCGTAAAACCTATTACAATTTCCGCAATAACCTATTGATGCTCTATAAAAACCTAAAAGGATTGCGGTTCGGGTTAGTGATGTTGTGCCGGTTCATATTAGATTATGTAGCCGTGCTCTTTTTCCTCCTGCAAGGCAAGAGCGGCGATGCCAAAGCCATATGCCAAGCAAGGCGGGATTATCAAGCAATGAAAAAAAAGTATAAGTAATATATGGAATTAAGTGAACAAGAATTGGTGCGTCGGCAGTCATTAGAGACCATGCGCACATTGGGAATCAATCCCTACCCTGCGGACGAGTATGTCGTTACAGGTTACAGTAAGGACATTAAGAACAATTTTGAGGCCTGGGACGGCAAAGAGGTTCGTATAGCAGGTCGCTTGATGAGCAAGCGTATCATGGGTAAAGCCTCCTTCATTGAGTTGCAGGACAGCAAAGGGCGTATTCAGTGCTATGTAAGTCGTGACGATATTCAAGCCCCTATTGCAGAGGGTGAGACGCCAACTACAGTTGAGCAACAAATGTACAATGTGGTGTTCAAAAAGCTTTTGGACATCGGCGATTTCATCGGTATAGAGGGTTTTGTCTTCCGTACACAGATGGGGGAGATTTCCATTCACGCCAAGAAACTGACGGTGCTAGCGAAGAGTCTTCGTCCATTACCTATCGTGAAGTATAAAGACGGTGTAGCATATGACGGGTTCAATGATCCCGAGCAACGTTATCGTCAGCGATATGTGGACCTCATCGTGAACGAAGGTGTGAAAGACACCTTTTTAAAACGCGCAACCATTATAAGGACTATGCGTCAAGTCTTTGACGAAGCCGGCTACACCGAAGTAGAGACACCAATTCTACAACAAATAGCAGGCGGTGCTTCTGCGCGTCCTTTCATCACGCACCACAACACCTTGGATGTCGATATGTATCTTCGTATCGCAACAGAGCTTTATCTTAAGCGGCTGATTGTAGGCGGTTTTGAAGGTGTTTATGAGATAGGTCGCAACTTCCGCAATGAAGGAATGGACCGCTTCCATAACCCAGAGTTCACTTGTGTTGAATTATATGTACAATATAAGGATTACAATTGGATGATGGGCTTCACGGAGCAACTGCTTGAGAAGATAGCCATTGCGGTCAACGGCACAACCACCGTTCAGGTAGGTGATAACATTGTGGATTTCAAAGCCCCGTATCGCCGTTTGCCCATCCTCGATGCCATCAAAGAGAAAACCGGCAAAGATGTAGAGCATATGACGGAAGAGGAGTTACGTGCTTACGCCAAGACATTAGGCGTAGCCGATACCGATAAAATGGGCAAGGGAAAACTGATAGACGAGATTTTCGGCGAGACCTGCGAAGGTACTTTCATCCAGCCAACCTTTATCACGGATTATCCTGTAGAGATGTCTCCGCTGACCAAGTTACATCGGTCCAAGAGCGGTTTGACCGAGCGGTTTGAGCTAATGGTGAACGGCAAAGAACTTGCCAATGCTTACTCTGAGCTTAATGACCCGATTGACCAATACAACCGTTTTGTAGAACAAATGAAGTTAGCAGACAAAGGTGATGATGAAGCCATGGTGATAGACCACGACTTTATGCGCGCTTTAGAGTACGGAATGCCGCCAACCAGCGGTATCGGTATTGGTATTGACCGTCTGGCATTACTGATGACAGGTCAATCAACTATTCAAGAAGTCTTGCTCTTCCCGACAATGAAGCCGGAAGTGCAATAAGATTTTTAAGGGCACTTCTAAAAATTATAAAATATGAATGTTGCTATTTTAGGCTCAGGAAGTTGGGCTACGGCATTAGCAAAAATAGCGCTCTGCAACCAAGAATCCATCAATTGGTTCATTCGGCGCCAAGAGGTCATAGACGAGTTTATCGCAACGGGCAAAAACCCGACATACCTCAATAACCTCAAGTTTGATGTAGCGCGAATCAATTTTTCCGCAGACATCAACAAAGTTATTGCCGCGTCTGATGTGCTGATATTAGCGATTCCGAGTCCCTATATCAAACAGAGTCTCAAAAAGATTCGGCGCTCATTGCACAAGAAGATAATCGTCAATGCCGTCAAAGGTATGATTCCCGACGAGAATATGCTTGTCACCGAGTACCTTCACCAAGAGTTTAAGGTACCTATTGCCAACTTAGGTGTGATAGCCGGTCCTTGCCACGCAGAGGAAATTGTTTATGAGCGGCTGAGTTACCTGACGGTTGGTTGTGAAGACAGAGCAACCGGCCAACTGATAAGCAAGTTATTAGATACAGACTTTGTACGGGCGACACCGTCCACTGATGTCATTGGTTTGGAGTACTCCTCGGTGATGAAAAACATTTACGCTATTGCTGCCGGAATGTGTGAAGGGTTACGGTACGGCGATAATTTTCAAGCAGTGCTCATCACCAATGCCGTGCTTGAGATGGAGAAATTTATCTCCGCAGTAAATCCCGCCCACCGCAATGTGGTAGCTTCCGGATATTTAGGGGATGTGCTTGTGACAAGTTATAGTAAGTTCAGTCGCAACCGATTATTCGGTCAGATGATAGGTCAAGGTTATAGCGTCAAAGCAGCTCAAATGGAGATGCAAATGGTGGCAGAAGGTTTCTACGGTACTAAAGCGATTTACCTCGCAAACCAGCGCTTCCACGTGACATTGCCTATCGTTGATACGATGTACAAGATCCTTTATAAGCACCAAAGCCCTAAGATAGGTATACAAGAATTAACATCTAAATTATATTAATATGGTTAACATCAATTTTACGTACAACAAAGCCACGAGCGCATCCGCCGTACGACAATTTGCTCCTGCAGTAGCTGCCGCTCAACAAGACCTCAAAAACGGCACCGGTCTTGGTAATGATTTCCTCGGCTGGCTTAACCTGCCTGCCGATATTCGTCCCCAATTAGCCGACATTCAATTGACAGCCAAGATGCTCCGTGAGGAGTGCGAGAAGATCGTCTGCATCGGCATTGGAGGTTCATATCTTGGCGCGAAGGCGATTAATGAAGCCTTATCAAACGCCTTCGCCGAGAGTCAAATCCTATATGCCGGTCAAAACATCGGTGAGGATTACCTCTACGAGTTGCAAGAATATTTAAAGAATAAGAAGTTCGGTATCATCTCTATTTCCAAGTCCGGAACGACGACCGAGCCCGCATTAGCATTTCGTCTGCTAAAGACGCAATTAGAGCAGCAAGAAGGTAAAGACGCTGCCCGCCGTCATATAATCTGCATCACCGATGCTAAGAAAGGTGCTCTTCGCACATTGGCAACCAAAGAGGGGCTTAAGACGTATGTGATAGAGGACAATATCGGAGGTCGTTTCTCTGTACTGAGTCCTGTAGGTCTGCTGCCTATCGCTTGTGCAGGATTTGATATCAACGCCTTGATTGATGGTGCAGAGATGATGATGAATCTTTGCGCGACTGCAGAGTTCGAGCAAAACCCAGCCGCGCTCTATGCAGCAGCGCGTAATGTGCTCTACCAAGAGGAAGGTAAGAAGATTGAGCTACTGGTGAACTTCAATCCGAAGTTGCATTTCATCGCCGAATGGTGGAAGCAACTCTACGGAGAGTCAGAGGGCAAGGATCATAAAGGAATCTTCCCTGCTTCGGTAGATTTCACGACAGACCTTCATTCAATGGGACAGTATATCCAGGATGGTGAGCGTCATCTCTTTGAGACCGTAATCTCTGTAATGAAACCCAATCATGAAGTTATTTTCCCGCACGATAGTGAGAACCTTGACGGGCTCAACTTCCTAGCCGGTAAACGTGTTGATGAAGTCAATAAGATGGCAGAATTAGGCACACAGATTGCCCATGTGGACGGTGGCGTACCCAATTTGAAAATTGAGATGCCAGAACTGAATGAGTTCTATTTAGGTCAATTGATTTACTTCTTCGAAATAGCTTGCGGCATCAGCGGCTACTTACTAAAGGTTAATCCTTTCAACCAACCGGGCGTAGAGGCTTACAAGAAGAATATGTTTGCCCTCCTTGACAAACCCGGCTATGAAGCCGAATCAAAAGCCATAAAGGCTCGACTATAAAACCAACTATCGGGAACATGAACCTTCATCAACGATATCTTCAACTCCTCAGTGAGAAATTTCCGGATCCACAATCGGTCATCACGGAGATAGTTAATCTCAGGGCTATTCTGAGTCTGCCTAAGGGGACGGAACATTTTGTATCCGACCTTCATGGTGCGGCCAACGCATTTATCCATATGGTCAAGAACGCCTCGGGCGTTATCCGCCGTAAGGTTGATGATGTCTATAAGGATAACCTAACGGAAGAGGAGAAGAGGGCTCTCTGCGCACTTATCTATTACCCCGACGAAAGGATAGAGTTGGTGCTACATCGTGATGAGCACCTCCCTTCTTGCGATTGCAAGTACAAGACGATAGATGATTGGTATCGCCTACGGTTACACCAACTGGTGGCTGTGACGCGTTTTGTTTCCGCTAAATACACACGCTCTAAGGTCCGTCGGTTACTTCCTCAGTCGTACGCTTATATCATGGAGGAATTGCTTCACGAAGACTCCATGGAAAAAGGTAAGGTTGCATACTGGAACGCAATCATCGACGGCATCTTAGAGGTCGGTGTGGCAAAAGACCTGATAATCTGGTTTTGCTATCTCATTCACTCCCTCGTGATAGATACCTTCCATATCGTCGGCGATATCTATGATAGAGGACCTCGTGCTGAAAAAATTATGGATATCCTATCCACCATACGCGATTACGATATCCAATGGGGCAATCATGATATAGAGTGGATGGGAGCAGCGATGGGTAATGAAGCTCTGATTGCAACGGTGCTGAGAGTCAGCATCCGCTATGCCAATATAGAAACATTGGAAGAAGGATACGGAATCAATTTACTTCCCCTTGCCAATTTTGCGATGCAACATTACGCCGATGACCCGTGTAAAGAGTTTCAGACCAAGGATTATGAAAACAACCCGCGTCTCACCCGTTCAGCCCAACTGATGGCAAAGATGCACAAAGCGATTTCGATCATTCAATTTAAGCTTGAGGCTGCGACCTATCTGCGTCATCCCGAATGGGAAATGAGTGATAGAGCACTCCTATCAGAGCCACTGACAACGGAAGAGCGGGAGTTGATGGACCAATTAAAACGTTCATTCCGTAAGTCCGAGAAGTTGCAGAAACACCTGGCGATGTTCATTAATCATGGTTCTCTCTTCCTTGTTCGCAACGGTTTCCTACTCTACCATGCTGCCATACCGCTCAATGCGGACGGTTCTTTTACAGAACTCACCCTCAATGGTCATAAGGTCAAGGGACGCGCCCTAATGGAACGAATAGACGAAATGGTTAGGCAAGCCTATTTTACGAGAGACCAAGATGCCATTGACTTTATGCTCTATCTGTGGCAAGGGCCATGCTCTCCGCTTTATAATAAGGATAAAATGACAACCTATGAACGGTATTTCAATGCCGATGAAACGACTTGGAAGGAAACCGAAGGAGCCTATTTTTCCTTGGCCAATCGCAAAGATATATGCGAGATGATTCTCACAGAATTTGGATTAGATCCAGAAACGGGCAGAATCATCAATGGTCATATCCCTGTAAAAACCTTGAAAGGCGAAACACCTATTCGTGCTGAGGGCAAACGCTTTGTCATTGACGGCGGTTTCTCTAAGCCATACCAACTTAAGACCGGTATTGCGGGATATACGCTTATCTATTCCAGCCACGGGATTGAATTAATAGAACATGAGTCTTTCGAGTCCCGCGAGCAGGCTATTCTCTCGGGCACAGATATTCACAATAGGACACTGCTGAAAGACTATTCAGAACATCGGTTATTGGTAGCCGATACGGATAACGGGCAGGAGTTAAGACGCCAGATTCACGAACTCAAGCAGTTATTAGCAACCTATATATAGAAGAGGTCATATATTCTTTTAGCCCTTAAGAAGTCTTTTAAGACGAATAATCCATGTCCTTATACGAGGTGGGAAGCATTGTAGGAACCTACCCTTCCAACCAATCTTCGTCCAACTATTAAGTCCTTTGTGGTCGCAGTAGGTATGGTCGGAGATAATTTTTTCACCAGTTGTTAATGTCGGGCAGAAATATTCAGTCGGGAAAATATGCAAGAGTCCCATAAAGTCCTTTTCTTGTCCATCACATACCAGTCCTTTTGCTTCCAACATATCTGTGAAGTAGCCGGTATTAGGTCGCATATCGTAACTACCATCAGGCCGAATAAAAGGGCGTTGAGCATATGTAGCGAGCATCTCAGATACCCATTGACCATGCGGTTCGCTACCAATAACTCCCATCATCACCGCCTTGCGTTTAGAGCCGTCATAGCCCGCTATAAATGGATGATTGAGTAGCGGTTCAAAGCTCTTATAAACCTCAAAATCCACATCCATATAGACTCCGCCATATTGTTCCAAAGCCCATAAACGCACATAATCGCTAACGAAAGCAAATTTTCGTGCCTCATACGCTTGTCTAACATAGAGAGGTGCCCCAGCAAGCGGAAATGTTTCTTCATTCCATATACAATATTGCCATCCGTCAGAAAGCGGCATATACTGCTGCCAAGTAGCAAGACAGCGTATCACCAATGGAGGTTGTGCTCCACCTCCAAACCAGCAATAATGTATAATCTTAGGTATCATAGAGTTACTACACGAGGCGAGAAATAATTATTCCATTGTTCCCAACAGTTAACTTTCAAGATACTTAATTATCTCGCTTACAATATTCTCACTTGCATTACCGTCACCAAAGAGCGGAGGGAAAGAAACGTGCTTATCGGCTAACGTTTCATAAGCCTTGATAATTCGCTCATAATCCGCATCAGCAATTAAGCCAGCACCTGCATTAACAATCTCCACCCACTCCGTCTCCGGACGCAGGATGACACAAGGGGTTCCGTAGAAAAAGGACTCTTTCTGTACTCCCCCAGAGTCAGTCATTACAACACGCGCATTTTTCTCCAATCGGATTATCTCAAAGAACGAGGCTGGTTCAGTTATCCGGAAATAGTTATTATTTTTCACACGTTCCAAAAGTTCTTTAGATAACTGTACGGGCAGCATTTTTCGTGTGCGAGGATGGAGAGGCAACACTACATCTATCTGTTCTTTTTCTGCAATGTCTAACAAAGCTCGGAATATAGACTGCAAATTTTCTGCACTATCAGTATTTGCCGGGCGATGGATTGTTGCGAGCACGAAGCCGCGAGATGTGAGTCCGAGGCGTTCTATAATATCACTTTGCGTATCCGCCATCAAACTAAAGTACATTGAATTATCATACATCACATCACCGGATAAGATAACTTTCTGCCCTCTTCCGTCAGCAAACTTGATACGCGACTTGATTCCTGCAAAGCCTTCGTCTTCTAAATTCTTCTTTCCTGTCAGTGTCGGAGTAAACAATATAGATGACAACTGGTCGCATACAATACGGTTTATCTCCTCCGGCATAGCCATGTTGAACGAGCGCAGTCCGGCTTCAATATGAAATACCGGTACATGAATCTTAGTCGCAGCTACGGCAGCTGCCAGAGTGGAATTAGTGTCACCATAAACGACCACACCATCATAATGTATCTCCATTAAAATCTTTTCTACACCTTCTATGATTCGTGCAGTCTGCACACCGTGGGTTCCGCTTCCTACATGCAGGTTATAATCCGGCTCAGGAATACCCAGTTCCCTGAAGAACACTTCTGACATATTCGTGTCATAATGCTGCCCGGTGTGCAAAATATGCTCCAGCACCTGTCCACTAAATCTATTACGTATTGCACGCGAAATCGCTGCCGCCTTGATTATCTGCGGCCGTGCTCCGATGATTGTCAATAGTTTTATCATATTAAACTCTCAACTTATCAACCTATCACCTCTTCTCATCCCAGCCGAAGGGGTGAGGACTCAACGGCAGTTTGGCTAAAGGATGATAGTCTCCCACTAAACCGATCGGTTCTGCATGACGGATCTCCGATACGGTCTCTATACACGGTCTCGCTTCGCTGATACGAAAACCGTTGCCAGCGAGAATCTGCCTATAACTCTCCGTATGCAGTTCCGTGAAACCAGCAGAGAACTCAAACACCTCTCCGTCGATAGAAAGCGTACGGTAGGTGCGCTTCTCACCCTGAACCGCATTGGCAGGAAGACAATCGGCATTGATAGAGAGGAAATAACGCACGCGCGCCTGCTCCAACTCCAGATAACCGGCTACACGGTCAAAAGACATCACATGCACGATGTTCTTCTTCACGGGTCCGAACACCCATTGCAGCATGTCGTAGAAATGCACGCCAATGTTGGTCGCTATTCCGCCGCTCTTGTGTATATCGCCTTTCCATGAACTATAATACCATTTGCCGCGAGAGGTGATATAAGTCAGATCCACGTCATAGATCTTGTCTTTCGGACCATTCACCACTTTCCCCTTCAGCGCGCGGATCTTGTCATGCAGACGCAGTTGCAGGATCGTATAGGCCTTGTGACCCGTCTCCGCCTCCAACTGAACCAGGTTGTCTATATTATACGGATTCAGCACCAGCGGTTTCTCGCATATCACGTCGCAGCCGAGCCGCAGACCGTAACGGATGAACGCATCGTGGGTGTAGTTCGGCGTACAGATTGAGAGCCAGTGGAGCGGATTGTCCGTACGCATCTGCTTCGAGCAGAAACGGTCGAACTGCTCATTTTCTGTAAAGAAAGAACAATCAGGGAAACTACTATCCAAGCGTCCAACGCTATCAAACTTATCATACGCAACCAACAAGTTATTTCCTGTGTCAGCAATTGCTTTGATATGTCGCGGAGCTATGTATCCCGCCGCGCCTATCACTCCGAAGTTCAAAGGTTCCATATTAAAATTAAAAATTAAAATGTTAAATCTACTTAAATCTCTCCCAAAACATCGCATCAGCATTCTTCGCCTCTTTGGCGGATAGAGGGTAATTCTCAATGAACCACGTTAGGAAAGCTGTAACATCAATTTTCTCTGATAGCATTTTCTGCCTTCTTTCTTGGAAGACCTCTCGTAGATTCGGCATTTCAAGGAATTCTTCAACTTTTGCATATAACCTCTCTGGTTCGTGAGAACTGATACCATATGTTAAGCCATACACATGTTCCAATTCTTCCATCACGCCTATCTTTTTCGCCCCCACAAAGTCATTAAAACGCAAACTCGGCACTCCTAACATTGCGGCTTCATTCGCCATAGACTGACTATCTCCGATATATAAAGTTGCAAATGCCATTACATGGTGGATGTCCAATGGATTTATGTGTAATCTATATTGCTCGAATTGGGGTTCTAATTCCCTTTCTGACGTGATATATATTTGTCCATGCGGACGCAACATATCTATCAAATGCTGTGCTATGTTGGTCGATATTCCACTGACCCCGGTATCATGATGTGCATTCAGTTTCGCGAAGCGTATCAAAAAATATGGCTTGTCATGGTCTATTTGGTATTGTTCCACTATTTTTCTATCTGGAGAAAAATGTTTCGGATGCAAATATGCAAGCTTAAGAAAACCAGGAAATGGAACCGTCTTACTATTCCATTTTCCATTATCGCAACAGATAGGACTAAGAATGCTATTCGTGTGTGTATATGCCAGGAAAGGATATATACCTAAGATTTTGGCATCATCTTCACCAGTATTTATGATTGCAGTATTAGTCATTCTACGGATTAATCCAGTAAGTTGACTTCCAATAATCATATCCACTCTCTCCGTCCGCAAATATCGCACAACAGATAAGTCAGCTTGTATAGCATATAGAATGTGCTGAAAATAGTTCTTTGATTTCTTATGAGCAATTATTTCATATTTTTCTCCTGCATTATCTAAAAGGCTAAGAAGGATGTCTTTGTTCTTTGCAAGGAATATTACCTCATGTCCATCTTTGCGCAATTGTTGAGCAGAGAATTTGAAATAGTGATAATGTGCCGGATGCGCTAAATAAAAAGCAATCTTCATTTTCGAACAATCTTTGATGGTTTTAAATGCATACCCCTTTTTTTGCCAGAAAATGAGTTCTTTTTCCAACAAATCGAGACTTCGGGGTCCCAAATTGCGTCTCTTGAGTTTCATTCTCAACACATCTACAAGGAGGTGCTTTATCCGACTTGTTGTTCTTGTTTGCAGAGTACCAATTGACTGGTCGATTGTGATTGCCTCCGATGGATGAAACAAGAAGTTTACAACCTTCTTGCCCCCCCCTGATAGCGAATGGTGATTAGCCTCTGCTGCGACACTCATTCGCGCCAATCTATTCAAAAAAGGGCTAACCCTCATCAAGGTACTAATGTAGGGTAATCCAAACGCAGAGACAGGGACTTCAGTAATATTACTATCCCCTTTACGAGCAAGGTTGTTGTTGGCTGTTTCGTATATTGTACGCGGTGCTCCAATCCATTGCAATTTGCGTTTACTGCCAAGTGACATAAAAGCATCTAATCGCTGTGGAGCCACGCTGCTGTCAATTCTAAACCCAGCGTCTTTTAAGGCTTTTGGTGTATATTCATTGACACGCAAAGCCGGTGCTCTAAAGGATACGACTTCTTCATGGGCTAAAGCATCCAAAATTTCTTTAGAATGTTTAAGGCAACCAAGTTGTTCCTCGTATGAAAGCATATCGAAAGCCTCATTGCTTTCATGCGTAAAACCATGACAAGCCACTTCATGTCCATCGGCTTGAATCATCTCAATTATTTGAGGGTATTTTTGAATATAAGATGCCAGGCAAAAAAATGTAGCCTTAACATTATATTTGCGATATAAAGCTAACAAAGCAGGTAATGCTACCTCTGCTACGTTCTGAGCAATATCTTCACGATATGCTTCTCCGTAAATGGATGTAGCTTCTACATCATTGGTAATACAAACTACTTTCATTTCGCTTTTAGCATTACAGCTCCCCAGCTTAGCCCGACGCCAAAACCGGCAAGCATAATATTTCCGTTAATTTTTCCTTCTTTTCGAGCCTCTGCCAATGCAATCGGAATAGTTGAAGATACAGTATTTCCTACGTGTTCCATATAGATGTAGAATCGCTCTTTATCTATTTCCAACATCTTTCGGATATAGTTAATCATGTATTTATTAGCCTGATGGAATATCCATAGGTCAATATCATTCATCTGTAAGTTCGTCTTATATAGCACATCTTCTACCATATGCGGAACCACATCGCTGGAAAAATCAAAGATTGCACCACCATCCATGTATAGCGGTTCATTAGGACGTTTAATAAGATAGTCAGCCCCGCTGCCATCGGTTCCTAACGAACATTCTCCAATCTCTGCAAAACCTTCTGTCCCTATCCATGTAGCCGATGCGCCATCGCTAAAAATAGTGCGGTTGCCCTTGTCGTCTTGCGACAAATACTTGGTATACATTTCAGATGTCAGCAATAGTACGTTATGTGCCACACCACTCTGTATAAGACTCTTAGCCATCACTAATCCGTACTCATAACCCGAACAGCCAAGATTAAAGTCAAAGGCACCACATTTAGTTGATAAGCCTAACCTATGCTGTACAAGACAGGCAGAGGATGGCAAGCTAAAATCCGAGCTCTGCGTGCAAAGCAGCACAAAGTCTATTTGGTTACGGTCATATCCTTTGGCAAACAACCGTTTAGCCGCAGTAACAGCCATATCAGATGCGGTTTCATCAGGGGCTGCAATATGGCGTTCTGATATGCCTACTTTGCCTGCTATCTTTTCGGTTGACCATTCTGGAAACTCTGCTGCCAATTGCTCATTTGTTAGCACTTTTTCGGGCAAGTAATATGCTATATCTTTTATAAAAACATCCATTCTTCTTTCTATTTATGAATTACTATATCAACGCGTTAAAATCTGCCACAATTTTCATAGGATTTCCTTGAGCCACATGTCCGGCCGGTACATCTTTATCCACCACGGTTCCTGCACTAACGATAGCATTTTCGCCAATAGTTACACCACGCAAAATAATGACGCCATCAGCAATCCAAGCCCCTTGTTTAATAATTACCGGAGAGACGCCTGCTTCTACAACATTTGAAAAATGCGCATAAGGATTACTATGTGCCAGCACGGTCACATTTCCCGCAAGCGACACATTATCTTCAATGTACACGTATTCAGGATATGCATTATCAATCATACAATGTTGCCCTATATAAACATTCTCACCTATCGTGACACCGCGTTTACGATTCCAACGCACTCGCCACCGATTCAAAGAACACTTATATGCCCAACGGAATAAAATGGTATTACGTATCTTCCGTAAAGTAAACCTTAAAGGGTTCATGCCGCGACGCGAACTGGAATTCTTTATAGTTTTCCGCAGACTTGAATCATCATGATCAAAATAAGGGATAGTGATTGGCTCTTTAACGGCATATGGTTTCATTGCGAATCCTCCATCAAATTTTTGAATTCCAAAACCTTTTTTGCCGGCACACCCTTAACCATCGTATAGTCAGGCACATTCTTTTCCACTACGCTCCCGGCACTTACCACAGCATTTTTACCAATGCACACGTTTGGCATAATTGTGCTGCGCACTGCTACGATAGCCCCCTCCCTAATCAACACCGGTGCCACCTGAGCCTGAAAGACAGAAGCATAGCGTTTCATTGGATTAAAGTGGGTCAGAATCATCGTTCCTGCATTTACACTAGCATTATCCTCAATGTAGATGTATTCCGGATGAAGGTTATCTAGGAAACAAAACATTCCAAGATATACATTTTTACCAATATGCACACCACGACGACGGTGCATCCACTGTCTCAACTTATTGTTTGGACACGCATACGCCATAAGCATCAAAATCGTATTACGTATTTTACGCAGTTTCTGCAAGAACGTCCGCCGTTGCGTCTCCTCATAATATGGTACGCTTTGTGCTTCGGGTATATTGGAATATTGCACTGAAATCATTATATTTAAGCGATTAGTAGTCTACAATAGCTTATAACATTTGTGCTCCGCCGGTTAATTCCATATTGCTACCAGTAATCCATGTTGCCTCATCTGAAAGCAGATAAACTGCCATTGGAGCAATATCTTCCGGTTGGGCATATCGCTTGAGCGGATAAGATTGTTCCGCTTCACGCAGTTGCTCTTCAGTCGCTCCTACTAATGCTAAATCAGTCCATACCATAGCAGGACTGATACAATTGACGCGTATCTTGCGAGGAGCCAATTCAAGTGCCAAACATTTTGCATATGCAATTAAAGCCGCTTTTGAAGCGCTATAAATGGCATTACCAACACTTGGCATTGACGCTGCTGCCGAAGCTATAATTACAATGGATGCATCTTTATTTATTTTTTTGTTGCGCAACAATTCTGCCTGCAACAGAACGGGAGCATCAAAATTTGCATTCATAACATTATACACATCATCCTCCTCAAGCATCTTGCCTAACACGCGGCTACCAATTCCCGCACAATGTACAACACCATCAAGTAGCGGAACTTGTTCGCTCAACACCTGACGCTGTACAGAATCTGTAAGGTCTGCTGGAAGGATAGAATGTCCCTCACCCTCTAATGCATCTTTTGTCGCTTGTAGGCGACTTTGATTACGTCCACTCAAAACAATTGTTGCTCCGGCCTCGGCACAAGCAACAGCAACGCATCTGCCTATGCCAGATGATGCACCTGTTACAAGTATTGTTTTACCGACTAACAAAAATCGCTTCACCATTAACGTTTGCTTTGCACAAGATTATACACGTCTTTAATCGTCACGCACGCTTTGAGTTCTGCCGGAGCAATTTTAACGCCATATTTCTTAGCAATCATATTGAGGATTGCAAGTCCGGTTAGGCTACTCCACTCCTCTAACTCATGAAACTCGCATTCGGGAACAAAAAGTTCAGCTTCAGTTTCATCCCATTGTGCTGCAAAATTTTTAATAAACTCTTCCATAATTTTATTGATTCTTGTGTATATTTTTCATTAAATAATTTTCATTGCGATTTATTTATCCGTTCAGACGGTCAAATGAACTGTTTGGATGTTAGGATTTGTGAGCTTTTGTTATCATTTTCTATGGTTTACCAATAGGCGCGATTGTGGTTAATAGCATGGACAAATCTCGATTTAAAATACGCGTGCAAAGGTACGGATTTTTTTTGACATATGCAAATTTTTCTTCCTTTTGTTGTGAAATTTTTACATAATGTAATGGGGAATGTGTAGTGGAGAGAATGAGAGTAGGCTCACGACACAATATAGTAATAATCGGAACTTATCGGGGGGATCGGAGGTGAGAGCCAGGGTAGAGTTTGCATAGGTACCGGGTGACAAGGTGTCTTGTTCCGGGTTACTGAGAAGTGTTTAGTTGGAAGTTGAAAGAGAAAAAAGAAATTAACTACCTTCTGCCCAAGAGTTCCACACCGATTTTGCCGAGGTGATAGAGGATCGGTTTAGCTATATAGGTAAAGCGGCCATGTTCCACTAACTTGCCACCGAAATCCGCCTTGAAGTCACGTACGCCATAGGGTTTATCCGGTACTCCTGCTCCCATAACATCAAAACGCGCAAGATTATGTTCCGCAGCATATTCCATAGCCGCCCATGTTGCCATTACGGAAGGATATTGTTCGTGGTAATCCGTATCATTGCCGCAAATATACCACTCATAAATCGTAGAGAGTTGCGGTTTGAGTGTATTTGGGAGACCAGGTGAACAAGTACCCGAGGCACCGTCTAAGGTGTTTATGATAGGGCACATTACGCCCCCAATCACTTTTCCTTGATACTTGACCAATAGGTATTTGCCCAACTTCTGCTCATAAAAAGAGACGAAAAAACATTCGTCAAAAAGCGGTCGTTTGACCTTTTCGCGATAGAGTTTCCGAAGTATTTGATAAAAAGCTTTAATATCATCAATTCTATCGGGTTGTACAATCACTACTCCTTGCGCCTGCGCCTTACGTATTTGACGGCGTTTCGATTCGGCAATACGATTCCACATCAACTCTTTGTTCCTTGTGTCGATATGGAAATTGAGATGGGGCTCATACAGGAAACCGGCCTCTACAAAAGCCCGTTTCCATCGGCTAAAATCGTTGAAATTGCGGGTCTCAATATAGATAGCCCGATTGCATAACCCGTTTTTAAGTGCCGTGAGCAAGGCTGTCAGTTCCTTATCAGTGATATCCTTATCCAACAATAGTCCACCATTGATAATAGCACGGCGGGTAAAGAATTGCTTAAAAGCCGTTTTCTCTTTAGTAACATAGCCGCAACAAACTCCCCTAAGCTCATTCTCGTTGGCTACTCCTACTACAAATGGCATAAATAGCTCCGACATAGAGGCAAAAAAGTCATATGCCTCCGGCGTCTGAAACCATGTTGCAGTAGGGGATGTAGCAACAAGATTATGCCATTGGGCAAGGTTAATATGGTTAATGTCAGAAATTACTCTCATATTTGACAATAGAAACAGGCAGTCGCATGAAAAGGAATAAGTGTCTTGATGTCAAGGAGATGTATGCACATGCTCTGGTAATGCTCTGGTAATGCTCTAGTAATGCTCTGGTAGTGCTCCAATACTTATCAGGTGAGATTAAGGAAGGGACAAAGCGGTGCATCCATAGAGATGCACCGCGAGATATGAGACTATACTATCAAATACGCCTTATCATAAAGTTTTAGCGATTTCGATTTCCTCGTATGTCTCAATGATATCGCGTTCAACGACATCATTGAAAGCCTTGATGGACAAGCCACATTCTTGATTAAGCCCGACTTCCTTGATGTCGTCCTTACCATGTTTCAAAGAACTCAATTCGCCAGTATGGATAACAATACCATCACGGATAACACGGCATTTGTTGGTACGTTTAGCTTTACCTTCACGCACAACGCAACCGGCAATGGTGCCGACCTTGGAGATATGGAAAGTCTGTAGTACTTCTAAAGTAGCGGTAACCTCTTCCTTAATATCCGGAGCAAGCATACCAGTCATAGCCGCCTTAAGTTCCTCAATAGCGTCATAGATAACGTTATAGATACGAATATCCACTTCCTCGGAATCGGCCATCTTACGCGCCGAACCTGTAGGACGGACATTGAAGCCAATTATGATAGCATTGGACGCAGCAGCCAGCATAACATCAGACTCAGAAATAGCTCCGACTGCCTGGTGTATCACATTGACCTGAATATTCTCGGTAGAGAGTTTAATGAGCGAATCGGAGAGTGCCTCAACGGAGCCATCCACATCGGCTTTAACAATGATGTTAATCTCCTTGAAGTCTCCAATAGCCAGACGCCGTCCAATTTCATCAAGACCGATATGTTTCTTGGTTCTGATAGATTGTTCACGCTGAAGTTGTTCACGCTTATTGGCGATAGCACGGGCTTCCTGCTCAGTCGGCAAGACATTGAACTCATCACCCGCCTGCGGAGCACCATTGAGACCTAAAATCAGCGCGGGTTCCCCCGGTGCAGCGGACTGAATATTGACGCCACGCTCGTTGAACATCGCCTTGACACGTCCGTGATAGGTTCCCGCCAAAACGATATCTCCCATATGGAGCGTACCATCACTCACGAGTACGGTAGCGACATATCCCCTACCCTTGTCCAAAGAAGACTCAATGATAGAACCTTTGGCTCGGCGTTTGGGATTCGCTTTCAGTTCCAACATATCGGCTTCCAAGAGGACTTTTTCAAGCAGTTCAAAGACTCCTGTACCTTGTTTGGCACTGATTTCCTGACACTGATACTTACCACCCCAGTCCTCAACGAGGATATTCATGTTCGAGAGTTGCTCCCTAATCTTGTCAGGATTAGCACCGGGTTTATCACATTTATTGATAGCGAAAATCATGGGTACGCCGGCGGCTTGAGCATGGTTAATCGCCTCAACAGTTTGCGGCATGACAGCGTCATCCGCTGCCACAATGATAATAGCGATATCCGTCACTTTAGCACCACGTGCACGCATTGCCGTAAAAGCTTCGTGACCAGGAGTATCAAGGAAGGTCAAGTGGCGACCGTTCTTGAGTTTCACATTATAAGCACCGATGTGCTGGGTTATACCACCAGCTTCACCGGCAATCACATTGGTATTACGGATATGGTCCAAGAGCGATGTTTTACCGTGGTCAACGTGTCCCATGACAGTGATGATAGGACAGCGCTCTACAATATCCTCCTCATTGAGTTGCTCATCGGCATTAATCTCCTCGGTCACCTTCGCCGATACGAACTCAGTCTCAAAGCCAAACTCCTCAGCTACCAAGTTAATGGTCTCCGCATCAAGTCGTTGGTTGATGGAGACGAAGAGTCCCAGCGTCATGCAGGTACCAATGACCTTTGTGACGGGCACGTTCATCATGGTAGCGAGGTCATTAGCAGTCACGAACTCAGTCAATTTAAGGACTTTAGACTGAGCTTGTTCCTCCATTCGTTCCTCCTCACGTTTCTCACGTTCCTCGGCACGACGCTCACGCTTATATTTAGAAGAATTGTTCTTACCTTTTTGTGCCTGTATGCGGTTGTAAGTCTCCTTGATAGAGCGCTGTACTTCCTCGTCGTCCACTTCGGGTTTGAAGCCCTTCTTCTTATTCTTCTTTGCGTTGTCTTTAGCGCTTTTTTGGTTTCGCACATCATTAATGTCCACTTTATTCTGTTTGATGCGCTCGCGTTTGCGTTTCTCTTGGGCAACTTGTTTAGCTTGTTGCTCCTGTTGTTGACGCTCAGCACGCTCTGCTTTTTTCTCCTCCTTCGTTTTCTTCTTGGGGTGAGTTGCTTGGTTGAGCGAGTCGAGGTCAATCTTTCCGATGACCTTAGGCTGCTGTTTAAGTTCCGGTTTGCGCAAGGTAAATATCTCCGGCTTCTTCTCCGCCGCAGGTTCGCGAACCGGTTCGGGCTTAGGTTCAACTTTAGGCTCGACTTTGGGTTCTACCTTTTTCTCCGGCTTGGGTTCCGATTTGGGTTTCGGCTTAGGTTCGGGCTTGGGTTGCGGTTTCGAACGATTGACTTGCGTTAAGTCAATTTTGCCGACAACCTTCGGTCCGATCTCGGCCTTGGGTTCGGGTTTAAGCTCGATTTTTTGTTCGGGCTTTTGCGTCGGTTCTGCTGCCACTTCCGCTTTGGGTTGTTCCACCTTAGGCTGCTCCACCTTCGGTTGAGGTTTGGGTTCCGGTTTCGGAGCCGGTTTAGGCTCCACCTTAGGAGCTGGTTTGGGTTCAACAGAGAGCGTCACTTGAGAGACTAATTCCTCGCGTTCACGCGCTTGGCGTTCTGCCTCTAATTTGGTGGCCTTGTCTTTGTTAAATTCCTGTGCAAGTAGCAAGTAGATATCGTCCTCAATACGGAGATTGGGGTCAGTAGGAATCTCTCTACCTTTACTCGCGAGGAAATCTACGGCAGTGGACATGCCGATATTCAATTCTTTGCAAGCTTTAATCAATTTTATGGGCATAACGCTCCTTTCGTTTAAAAGTTAGTATGAGTTATTAGTCTTCAAATTCTTCACGGATTACATCCAAGACGTGGTCAACAGTCTCCTCTTCGAGGTCGGTACCTTTAATGAGTTCCTCCCGCGGGGTATCCATAACGGCGCGCGCAGTGTCAAGTCCCATAGCCTTGAATGTATCAAGAACCCATTGTTCGATTTCGTCATTGAACTCATCCAGCATAATATCATCCTCTTCTTCGGGTACATCGCGGTAAACCTCAATCTTATAACCGGTTAGCATAGACGCTAATTTGATATTGAAACCACCTTTACCGATAGCGAGGCTGACCTCTTCGGGGTCGAGATAGACATTTGCGGTCTTGAGTTCCTCATCAATCTCCATGGATTTGATTTTAGCAGGGGCTAAGGCACGCTGAATATAGAGATTAGGATTGGATGTATAATTAATAACATCGATATTCTCATTTCGTAGTTCGCGAACAATACCATGAATACGAGCCCCCTTAATACCTACACAAGCTCCAACAGGGTCAATACGGTCATCGGAGGATTCCACCGCCACTTTAGCACGCTCGCCCGGAATACGGGCTATATTCTTAATAGCAATAATACCATCGTGAATCTCAGGCACTTCCTGTTCAAAGAGACGCTGTAAGAAGAGCGGGCTAATACGGCTCAAGATGATTTTGGGGTTGAGGTTTTTATTCTCTACTTGAACGACAACGGCACGCACTTGGTCACCTTTGCGGTAGAAATCAGTAGGAATCTGGTTCTGTTTGGGAAGATAAAGTTCATTCCCCTCTTCGTCCAAGAGGAGCATTTCTTTCTTCCACACTTGGTATAATTCGCCGGTAACGACCTGACCTAACATTTGGGAGTACTTGATGTATAAGTTCTCCTTCTGCAATTCCAGAAGTTTAGAAGCCAAAGTCTGACGGAGATTAAGAATCATACGGCGTCCGAATGATTCGAACTCAACTTTATCGGTCACTTCCTCACCGATTTCAGCCTCGTCATCAATTTTACGCGCCTCACTGAGTTCAATCTGTGTATCAGGGTTAGCGACATCGCCGTCCTCCATCACAAGACGATTGCGGTACACCTCCAAGTCACCTTTATCAGGGTTGATAATCACATCGTAGTTGGAATCCGTACCGTACATTTTACTGATAACGCTCCGGAAAGACTCTTCTAAAACGCTAATAAATGTTTGACGGTCAATGTTCTTGAGTTCTTTGAACTCCGAAAAAATGTCAATCAGGTTGATTGATTCTTTAGTTTTAGCCATTTTTATTGTAGTTTAATATATTTTCAATTAGAATTTGATTTGTGCCACGACAGATTGCACTTCGTCATATCGATAGACATCATCATTGACCATGAAAGTCTCCTCATCTACCGAGTTAAGTTGTCCAGAGTGGCGTTTACCCTCCTTATCGGTGACAATGACATTGGCACCCAAGTTCTTGTGAAATTGGATAGAAGACTTAAAAGGTGCGGTGAGGCTCACGGAGCCCACCTCCAAACTATAATCATCTAAAGCATCGCCCAATTGCGCCACCAAATAGCGGTTGAGCGCAGCACAGTCATCCACATCAACGACACCTAAACGATCAATCTCAACGAGGATATTGTTATCCTTGTCCACTTCTAAGGTTTGAAGTTCATAACCTTTACCGTCCTCAAGGAGGAAGCGGTTCACTAAATCACGAATCTTATTTATCATAATTTTAACAAGAAAGGAGTGCCACCAGGGCGCTCCTTTTATCAAAAAGCATGCAAAAATACATCTTTTTCATGAAATATGCAAATTTTTCTTCATTTTTATGCATATTTTCTTCTTTTTGAAGTTATTTTAACTATTTTCAACTTATTTAGCGTAGTTGATAGCACGTGTTTCCCGGATAACAGTCACTTTAACTTGTCCCGGGTAGGTCATTTCGTCCTGAATACGTTTAGCGAGGTCGAAAGAGAGCAACTCAGTGTCTTTATCGCCGATTTGGTCGGCTCCTACGATAACTCGTAATTCACGTCCGGCTTGCAAAGCATAGGTTTTCACCACTCCGGGGAAGGACATTGCAATAGCCTCAAGGTCATTGAGTCGTTTGATATAGGACTCGACGATCTCTCGACGAGCTCCCGGGCGTGCACCGGAAATAGCATCACAAGCTTGAACGATAGGTGCGATAAGGGTCTCCATCTCACATTCATCATGGTGAGCCGCTACTGCATTAACAATATCGGGTTTTTCACCATATTTCTCACAAATCTTACCACCCAAAGCAGCATGCGGCAACTCTTCTTCGTTATCTGCGACTTTACCGATATCATGCAGTAATCCGGCACGACGTGCACGTTTGGGATTAAGCCCCAGTTCCGCAGCCATGATAGCACTAAGGTTGGCAGTCTCGCGGCTATGCTCCAGCAGGTTTTGACCATAGGAAGAACGGTATTTCATCTTGCCGATAAGGCGGATAAGTTCCGGATGCAAGCCATGTACACCCAAGTCGATAGTTGTGCGTTTACCGGTCTCAATAATCTCATCTTCAACCTGTTTCTCCACTTTAGCAACGACCTCTTCAATACGTGCCGGGTGAATACGGCCGTCTTGAATCAGTTGGTGCAATGCTAAAGCAGCAACTTCACGACGGATGGGGTCATAACCTGAAATGGTGATACAGTCCGGGGTATCGTCCACAATAATTTCGGCTCCGGTAGCCGCCTCTAAGGCGCGGATGTTACGACCTTCACGGCCGATGATACGCCCTTTCACCTCCTCGTTATCGAGGTGGAAGACGGTCACAGCATTCTCTACCGTCGTCTCAGATGCACACCGCTGGATAGTTTGGATAACAATCTTCTGTGCCTCCTTTTTAGCATTGATACGCGCCTCCTCCATGGTGTCGTTGATATACGCCATAGCAGCTGTTTTAGCTTCATCGCGCAATGCTTCAACGAGTTGTTTCTTAGCATCTTCAGCAGAAATGCCGGAAATAGCCTCCAATTGTTTTTGCGCTTCGCGATTCATCTTTTCAATTTCAGCCGAACGGAACTCTAATGCTTTGGCTTGAGCGTCAACTTGCTGAGACTTTTGATTCAGTTCGTTTTGTGCGCGTTGCAAATCGCCTTGGCGTTGATTGAGTTGATTTTCGCGCTGATTAAGTTGCTGTTCACGCGCCGCTTTGCGTTTGTCATCTTCACGGACTTGGTTATCATGTTCCAACTTAAGGGCAATAGATTTCTCTTTGACTTCAAGGAGTTTGTTCTTTTTAATCACCTCGGCTTCGGCTTCCGCCTTTTTAATGATATTGAGGCTGGTAGTATTCATAATCAGATAGGTGATACCGCCACCTATCAAAAGAGCCCCAAATGCAATGAGTACATTCCACAACAGATACATAGTAATTTTATTAATTAGTGTTGTTCATTCAGTGTTAATAACACCTTATTATTTATTTCGTTAATTTTTTCTTCAATTGGTTGGATGGCCTTATCTCGCGCGTCAGCGTTCAGGTTGACCGCCATTTCAAGTGCGACATACATCCATAATTGTTCCACGGATGCATTAGGCCGTTGTCGCAGATATAAGTTGTACCTCTCGTTGAGGATAACCGCCGCTTTGCGGTAAATTTCCTCCTTATCCCTCGGCACATCTAACGGGACTGTGTAAGCCGCAATTTTAAGATTTATTCGCTGCGTGTCCATGGGTAAATTATTGTTTTAAAATCTCCAAGGCATTATCAATCTCAGCGATGAGTTGCGTGAGGTGTCGTCGAGCGGCTTCCCTCGTTTCATCGGCGCCGATGAGTCCCATGGCGTCTTGAAGATGTTTGTAGTTGCGTCGAAGAGTCTCCAACTCGCTATGCGAACGGATAATCTCTTCGCGCAGTTTTTCGGAATTTGACTTAAGTGCACTAATCTCCTCCTGAAGTGCTCTATATCGCTCCAGGAGGATGGTCACGTTATGGTCAAGTTCCTGTAGGTTATCCATCATTAGAAGCTATAACCAATACCTAAACCTAAGACAGACTTGAATTGCACGCGTTCGCTCTCGACACCATCACTGTTAGCGATAAGTGTACCAGGATAGTACTTGAGACTGGTGGACAAGGTCACATTAAGAACCTTGAGGAACTGGTAAGAGATTGAGACATCCCAATCAACATCAAATAGACCGAACTGACGGTTTTTATTGGAGTATTTGAAATAAGGGTCAGTGCCGTTTAAATCAAATCCTTTGCCGGCATACGGAGAGAAGATTGCTACGGTAGTACCAAGAGTCAGGTTCTCATACTTATAAGCGATAGCGCCCTTGATGCTCAAACCGAACTCAGCTCTTGCATTGCGGTCATACATCTTAACCGAATTGGCATCATAATAGGATACACCGTATTTATCCTTTAATTTCTGCGCATAGTCCCATGTCGGATCGGGCGTTTCGCCTTTGTCGTTACAATAGGCGATATACTCGTTGTTCAGTGCAGCGTTGGTAGCATCACTGATATAGGCTGTTGAGATACGACCGGCTATCGGAGAAAGATAGAGGGAGAAGTCTGCTCCATTAACACTGTGCTTATAGTCAATACCGACAGAGATATCAGTGAATGAAGGAGCCAACCATTTAGAGATAACAGGATTATAACCAGTCACATAGTCACGACCAAGAGCATATTGGCTCTGGAAACCCGCCAAGACCGTTAGATACCAATCGGTATGGAACTCCCAACCGAACTTGGTAGCCAATTTGATTTGGTCCGAAGATTTCTGGAATGCATCCTCTTTCTGGTCTATATAGGTCAGACCAAACTCGGTATCAAAATTGGTTTCCCAGGCAATCGCGTTTTTGTGATACAACAGGTGCAACTTGGCATACGCTAAGCCGTTGACATTATTCTTACCACCGGCAGCCCAATTCACAAGTCCGGTAGCAGCAGCATTCAAGCCTACTACACCATCAAATTTCCACGCCTTTTCGCCGGTATCAACCTTCTTAAGTTCCTCACCGGCTTTTTTCGCCGCAGATGCACCGGCTTCTACGGTCGCTTTGTCCACTGTTTGGGCAATCATCCCCATGGTAAAGAGGAGTGTTGCCATTGTTACGTAAAATTTCTTCATATCGTTTTGTTATACTATTTAATATTGTTAATATTGTGCCGTATCATAGACTTCATCTGCCTTTTCAGAGCCGACAAGGTGTTCAATTATGCAAAAGGCAAAATCAGCGCTCAAGCCCGGACCTTTAGCAGTGATGATATTCTTACTTTCAACAACCAAGCCACCGACATAGGCTTCACCGAGGTATTGTTCAAAGCCCGGGTAACAGGTTGCCTGCTTACCGTCCAGAATGCCTAACTTGCCTAAGACAGAAGGTGCAGCGCAGATAGCGGCGATTTGTTTGCCTTGTTTGTCATGATTTTTAAGCAAATCACAGAGCGCCTCACACCGGTCCAAATGGGTAGGACCACCGGGGAGGATAAGCATTTCTGCATCACTAAAGTCGGTGTTCTCCATGAGTGCATCTGCTTTGACAGTAATCTCATGGGCACCGATAACCATCTCATTACCGGTCACAGAAACTAACGTGAGGTCAATCCCTGCACGTCGTAGCAAATCAGTTGTCGTTAAAGCTTCGATTTCTTCAAAGCCTTTGTCTAAAAATAAATAGTTCATTGTTACTTGTATTTAAAGTAATAAGTGATGGTTCCAATTTGTTTATCCGGTCTGTCAGTAAAGCTGAATTTGGCTTTATAGGCAGCTTTAACTGCGAGTTGACGGGTGTAGTCATCGGAGATAGTAGAGCCTTTATCAATGGCTTGTGCCGATACCACATTGCCGTTGGCATCCACGATGATTTGGACAACAACTTTACCCTCTTGTTTAAAGTCATCCGATGGTTTCGGCATTGCCTTGACATCGCGTCCGTCTAAGCTCCAGACATTGCCTCCGATAGAGCCTTTGCCAACAGGATTACCTTTTTGCCCTGCGCCTTGGCTATCGCCGGAGCCGGCAGTTGAGCCGCTATTACCGAAGAGTGAGCCGAAGGCACCAGCTTTAGCGATGGCTTGTGCTTCGCGCGCCTCTTTTTCCGCCTGGGCTTTAGCTTTTGCTTCGGCAAGAGCGCGCGCCTCGGCTTCTTTCTTTGCCAGCTCGGCTTTTCGAGCGTCCTCTAATTCCTTTTGTTTACGTTCCTCTTCCTCCCGCTGACGGGCTACAGCTAAAGATTCCTCGTCCTCTTGAGTAATCATCTCCGTTTGGGACGGTGCCGATGCGGTAGATGCAGGCGAGGATGCTTCCGGCAGAGGTACTGCTTGAGAGGCCTGAGCCTGATACCCTCCGGCTTCTTGCACGGCGCCGAAAGCCACTTCAATTCCCTCATCCTCCTCTTGGACAGGCGCCGAGAGGTATATAAACCAGAGGAGCAGGAAAATCAGCGCCATGATAAACGCCGTCAACAAGGCTGATAGTATCTTCTTCCGGGTAGGTTTCATTGCTTATGATTTCCGTAAGGGCTACCTATCGTTTGGTGGCTATAACTACTTTCATTTTATGTTCATTGGCTATGTCCAATACACGCACCACTTCCTTATAGGCGATATCTTGGTCAGCGTGCAATGCGATGTACATCGTTGAGTCTTGCGCCTGAACGCCAGCGAGGTACATCTCAAGGTCTTCGGCGTTGATTTCCACAGGTTTCTGTTTGCCCAAAGCCACATAGTACACGCCTAAATTATCAATAGAGACTTTGGCTACAACCTGCTTGGTGGTCGTTTTGGCTCGTGCTTGCGGCAGGTTAATCTTGATATCATTAGGTGATGACATCGTAGATGCCATGATAAAGAACAGCAGGAGCAGAAAAACGAGGTCAGTCATCGATGACATCGAGAAGGACGCTTCTACTTTATTTCGTCTTTTTAGTGCCATTTATGCAGGTTCGTTAAGGAGGTCCATAAATTCCATCGTCTGGCTCTCTAACTTAGTAACAACGCGGTCGATACGAGCCATCAGGAAGTTATACATAAACATTGCTATAATACCGACAATAAGACCACCGATAGTGGTGACCATCGCCTGATACATACCCTCGGAGAGGGCTGTCATTTCAATAACGCCAGAAGCGTTATTCGCCATGTTAAAGAAGGTCTGCACCATACCCAGTACTGTTCCTAAGAAACCGAGCATAGGTGCACCGCCTGCGATGGTAGCCATGATAACGAGGTTCTTTTCCAACATGCTGACTTCCAGATTGCCGACATTTTCAATCGCCACTTGCACATCTTGCATAGGTCTGCCAATACGGGTTATACCCTTCTCTATCATATGCGCGGAAGGCGTATCCGTCTGTTTGCAGAGATTGAGAGCCGAGTCAATCTTACCGTCATGAATATAGTCACGAATGCGATCCATGAAGGATTTATCCTCCTTATTGGCACCATGAATAGTGATGAGTCGCTCAATAAAAATATAGATAGCCCACGCCAACAAGATAGCAAGGATAATCATTATCCATCCGCCGTATTGTGCCATATGCCAAAGGTTAATAGACTGTTGTGCAGTCTCATTTACCAGCGCGGAATCAACGAGCGCTGTGTCAATCATTTCTACTTGTAATAGCATTTTTATATTGTTTAATAGTTTCTTCTATACCTAAATAAAGTGCATCGCTAATGAGAGCCTGCCCGATAGAGACCTCATCCGTCCAGGGAAAAGCACTGATGAATGCTCCTAAATTGGCTCGATTGAGGTCATGCCCGGCATTGAGTCCCAAGCCCAACTCTTTGGACTTAACGGCAGCATCCCTATACATATTGATAGCACCTTCGGGGTCGCGCTCATATAGCGCAGCATAAGGACCGGTATATAGTTCAACACGATCTGCTCCAATAAGTTTCGCCCCTTCTACCATCTTTGGATCAGGATCCACAAAAACCGACACTCGAATACCTTTATCTTGGAATTGTCTCACCAATGGTCGCAAGTATTCCGCATATTGGATGGTGTTCCAACCGTGATTAGAAGTAATCTGTTCATGACCATCGGGCACCAAAGTGACTTGGGTCGGCACAACCTCCGTCACTAATTGAACAAAAGGCGGTTCGGGATTTCCTTCAATATTAAACTCGGTAGTAATCTGTTGTTTAATCTGATAAACATCGCTACGCCGTATATGTCTCTCATCGGGTCTGGGATGAACCGTAATTCCATCGGCACCAAATCGCTCACAAGCGCAGGCAAAAGCCTCTACATCCGGCACGTTGCCTCCACGGGCATTCCGAATAGTAGCCACCTTATTTATGTTAACGGATAATTTTGTCATATTCGCCGCAAAATTATAAAAAAATTTTGTATTTTGCAAATAATTTTATATTTTTGCAGCAAATTTATCAAAAATCGCTTGTTGACGGAATAAAATAAAGAGAAAATATCCAACACTATTATAGAATGCACGGGAAACCCACAGAAAATAGAGGCGAGATAATCATCTATCGTGCGGAAGACAACACGGTACAACTCGATGTGCGCATGGAGAACGAAACCGTGTGGCTGACAGCGTCCCAAATGGCAGAATTATTTGGCAGAGATGTGAAAACCATACGTAAACACATCAATAATGCTTTGCATGAGGAGCTGGCAGGTGAAGTGGTAGGCGCAAAATTTGCGTCCACCACTCAACATGGTGCGATGGAAGGCAAAACTCAAACAAATGAAGTAATGTTTTATAACCTAGAAATGATTACTTCTATTGGATTTAGAGTGAAGAGTAAAAGGGGTATCCAATTTCGTAAGTGGGCAAACCGTGTTCTTAAAGAATTTATTGTCAAAGGTTTTGCCATCAATGAAAAACTCCGTCGTGGGCAGTTGTCGGATTTGCGGCAGTTGGTTCAGATTGTGGGACGGACGGTCCAAAGCAAGGCAGTGGAGAGCGCAGATGAGACGCAGGCTATTTTCGATGTCGTTTTGGACTACACATATGCGCTGGACACGCTCGACAACTATGATTACGAGCGGCTGACCGTCAAAGAGACTACGCCTGAAGGACGCTTCCATGCTACATATGAGAATGCCATGCAGACGATAGCGGCGCTGCGTGAGAAGTTCGGCGGTAGCACTCTGTTCGGTAACGAAAAAGACGACTCGTTCAAAAGCAGTATAGGTCAGATTTATCAGACTTTCGGAGGAACGGATTTATATCCGAGTGTGGAGGAGAAAGCAGCCATGTTGCTGTATTTAGTGACCAAGAACCACTCCTTTTCGGACGGCAACAAACGTATCGCGGCTACGTTGTTCCTATGGTTCTTGAATAATAACGGCATTCTATACCGCGAGGATGGCACCAAGCGTATAGCCGATAATACCCTTGTCGCGCTAACCCTGATGATTGCCGAGAGCCGCACAGAAGAAAAAGACACAATGGTCAAGGTAGTTGTGAATTTGATAAACCAGAAGAACTGATTCCACCAAGCGATGACCGAGCGATGACCAACTCACAACCGAGAGATTGACCGAGAAAATGAAAACCAAAAAAATAGCACAAATGAGTAAACAATGATAACAATATGGATGCTAATCAGCAAATAGAAAGAACGAATACTCTTTTTGAACGTGTTTCCTCGTTGATAGAACAATCACGTCAATACGTAACCAAAGCTGTTAATACTGCAATGGTTGCTACCTATTTTGGCATAGGAAGATATATAATTGAGGATGAGCAGGAAGGGCAATATCGTGCAGCTTATGGGCAAGGCGTATTGAAAGAATTGAGCCAAAAACTAACAGAGCGGTTTGGAAAAGGTTGGAGTGTGGAGACGCTGACCAAATGCAGGAAATTTTATAATGTATATGCGATTTCGTCAAATAAGCAAAACAAATTATCTACAGGATCAAATTCGTCACCGGCGGAGACAAAATCCGATTTAGTCACCAATGGAGACGAAATTCAAAACAAGTTTGTATTGCCATGGACGCATTACTTAATTCTCATGCGAATCGACAATCCTGAAGAGCGTCGTTTTTATGAGATAGAGGCGGCCAAACAAACATGGAGTAAGCGCCAACTACAACGCCAAGTGGCTTCATCTCTCTACGAACGTCTGGCACTCAGTCGTAACAAAGATGAGGTAATGCGTCTGGCGCAAGAAGGACAATCAGTCGAGAAACCGGCAGATATTATCAAAAACCCTTTGACATTAGAATTTCTCGGGTTAAAACCGGACTCATCTTATTCGGAATCCAAGTTAGAGTCCGCCATTATAGACAAGATGCAGGATTTCCTGTTGGAGATGGGCAAGGGATTTTTGTTCGAAGCACGACAGAAACGTTTTACTTTTGACGAAGATAATTTCTTTGTAGATTTGGTCTTTTACAATCGCCTCTTGCAATGCTATGTACTAATCGATTTGAAAGTGGAGAAACTCACTCACCAAGATTTAGGACAAATGCAAATGTATGTTAATTATTTTGACCGCTATGTCCGTCAAGAATGGGAGAAACCAACCATTGGAATATTACTTTGTAAGAGCAAAAGTGATGCGTTAGTAGAACTTACGCTTCCCCAAGATACCAATATCTACGCACAGCAATATGCTCTTTGCTTGCCCGACAAACAACTTTTACAAAGTAAACTTCAGGAATGGCTCGATGAACTGGAAGAAAGATAAGAATAGCGATACCCCCGCCACCCTCCGTGGCTTCGGAATAGCACAAATAAGTAATTAACAATAAACAGAATTAAATCCGCTACGCCCACTTTACTTTGTGTTAGAGGGTATTGAAAATAACGAAAATAAAGAAACATTTATATATGGCACGGTTTATTGAACTAACAAAGACTGATAATACAAAAATACTGGTTAACATGGATTGGATAGCAATGATAAAGCCTTATGGGGAGGATGCTACTGCAATATGTATGGGGGTAGCCAATATTCATGGACAGAAAGATAGTCTGTCATCTTATTGTGAGACCATCCATGTAATTGAAAAATATAATTGGCTGAAAGATAAGTTACTTTAAAAATGGACGATAAAAGATTTGACATACCATTAGATCATGTAATCACTGCTTTTGATGAACATTTGCAGTCGCATCCCCGTACAATATTCTCTGCTCCTTTTGGGGAAGGGAAAAGCCATTTTTTGAATCAATTCAAGCAAGAAGAACGAATATCTAAAAAGTATACTTGTTTAACGGTGTATCCGGTTAATTACCAAGTTGCTGAAAACGCAGATATTTTTGAGCTTATTAAGCGCGATATATTGATGCAACTTGTTTATAATGGAATGATACCTTCTGACTATGAAATTCCAGAATCTTTAATGGCTCAGTTCTTTATCTTAAATGAAAAAGAAGATATTGCGTTATACTTGTTGCAAGGATTAACCTCTCTTCCTATATTTAGATCTAATAATATTGCTCAAGGACTCAAAGCGATTATGACTTTTAAGCAGAATATTAAAACTAAATATAATGAGTTCAAAGAGCAGTATTGCAAGAACGATGCAATATTAGGTTTTATAGATAAGATGGATGAACATTTTCTATATGAAAATGATGTAATCACAAATATTATAAAAGATTGCATAGAAAAGTATAAAGAAGAGACAGGAAAGAAAGTAGTTCTTATTTTTGAGGATATGGATAGAATAGATCCTGCGCATCTGTTCCGTATCTTAAATGTTCTTTCTGCTCAAGTTGATTATTCATATAAACATGGTATCCCTTCTGATAGTTCATCTGTCTACTTAAATAAATTCGGAGTCGATAATATTGTTGTTGTGTTTGATTACAAGAATGCAAAACACTTGTTTGCTCATTTATATGGAGAAGATGTGGATTTCTCAGCTTATATTCATAAATTCTTATCATCAACCCCTTTTGAATTCTCAATCTCAGATATAAGAAAAAAATACATATATGAATATGTCTATGAGCAAACAAAGATAGACAAAACTCTTATAGAATTATTATTACCTTATGATAGTTTACTGAGCAATAAAAAAATGCGTGAAATTTCAGCTGCAATTATTGATACAGAGTTAGCTATTAGAGAAAAACCGCAATACGATAAACTTATAAATGGAGCTATCCCCTTAAATATAGCACTGTTGCAATTACTTATTATATTACATAGGTTAAATGCTTTTGATTCTGCAAAAGAATATGTGTATAGCGCGTGTCAGCAGCAGCCAGATAAAATGTTTCAATATTTAGGAGGTTACATTATGCAAAAAGATAATCAAATTCCTCCTTATTTTGTAGGACTTAGTAAAACAGAAAGGTGGCTAAATACTCAAAAGGCAGAGTATTATAAACCCAAAGAAAGGAAAGATGTCCAAGTTGTCGAATTTAATGATGTAATGCAAATAGGCATTAGCAGATGCGTAGTACAAGAATATTCTTATGATCCATATACGCAAATGTACAATTTTGATGAATTAGTAGATTATTTATATTCATTCATATTAAAATAGTTTTTATTATGAAAAAGTTCTTATTGTTAATAATATTATTCTTTGCAATTTCACTTTCTGCTCAAGTTACAATTACTATGGAGCAAGATGGTGGTGTGTATAAAGTGCCGTGCGTCGTGAATGGTGCATAGTTAAGCAAACAAAATGTTTCAATAGCAACAATTCCTTTAAATATATAATATTTTATGAATGCCAAAACTTTCTTATTTATCAGTATTGGATTACTGATGTTAGCGTGCTCAGAAAAAAACATGCCAGATTCTACTTCGTCAAAGGAAGGCACTCTTTCTGGACTGTTTACAGTTAGTGAAAATAGGCGTGTTTATTTTTCCAAAGGTAATTTACAATATAACGCGAGTCTAAATATATGGCGTTTCGCTGAAAATCAGAATGACTCAATAGGTTATGCAAATCAGAATATTTCATCTTCATACGAAGGGTGGATAGATCTTTTTGGTTGGGGAACGAGCGGATGGAATAGCGGTGCATACGCGTATCAGCCGTGGTCCATAATATCTAATTACGATTATTATTATGTGGGAGGGAATTCTAATAATGATTTAACAGGAGCTTATTCGAAATCAGACTGGGGCGTATATAATAAAATATCTAATGGAGGAAATCAGTCAAATTTATGGAGAGTTTTAACGAGTGAGGAATGGGTGTATCTTATAGAAAAAAGAGACAAATCTGATTTACTCTGTGGGCAAGCAACTGTTAATGGAAAACGTGGCCTCGTTATTCTCCCCAATGAATGGGAACTTCCAAATGGTCTTCACTGGGTTGGAATGCCATATGATTGGGTCACAAATCAATATGATGAACAAGAGTGGAAAGAAATGGAAGAAAATGGAGCTGTTTTTCTGCCTTTTACAGGTCTCCGTGAAGGAACAAAAATGGTAGAAGATTTCAAAAATGCAGGTATGTATTGGTCATCTACACATTGTAATGAAAAAATCGCATTTATTATGGATTTTGGAATACAAGGAATTATAGCACCACGTGATTTTTGCAATCGTTCTAGCGGATGTGCAGTTCGACTCGTGAAAGACTACTAGTTAACTAAAAATGGAAAATTTTTATATTGGAATTATTACTAGTTGTGCGCTGATAGTTACCGGGCTGACAACTTTCTATTTAACTTTCATACCATTTTATGAAAGAGAGTATCTTCATATGAGTGAACAATACAAAATACTATGTCTTAAATTGTCCCATTTTCGTCAGATTTGTCACTCTTATTACTACGATAACAATTGTTTAAATCATGAAAAGCATCGTCAATACGTAAAAATGTACAAAAAGCACCTTATTCCTAAAGAGCAAGATAGAGCCTTTGATTTATATGGCGCCTTTGATAAATTGGATGAAAAGTTTGGTGAAGAAATGTTTAGTTTTGATCCTCCACTAAGCTACTCCATCGCTTATTTGGACAAAGTTGAGAATCCCATAAATGCGATATGGTACGTGTTGTCTAGCTCTCAAAATAGGGATGAAGCTTTTACTGATCAAAAGATGGAACTTATAGCAGGGATGTCTAAAGATTCAACAAAATATATAATTAATGATGTTAGTTATGGTAATCATTTTGATTCTGTTGATTGGAGAGTACTTGGTAATATAGCAGGACATATTGATTGTGACCTGCTTCCCGAGATGAAGAAAGTAAGAATTAGAATGGATGATAGACATAATATATACGCGTACTTATACCAATTGTTTTATTTGACTGGAGGACTTTTTGCTATCGGGGTAATAATACCATTATTTGCAATACTGTTTAATTGGAACTATATAGTAATGGCTATAATCTGTATGACATTATTTCTTTGTATGTTAGCCATCATTGTAAAAGTTTTATGTAACCTATTTAACCACAAAAGAGAGGTAGAAAAGAATTTGGAGGAAATAGAACTATAGGTAGAATATTTCAATTTATTAAGACAAACACAAACCAATGAAAGCGAAGTGGGTGAATATGGTGGATAGCAATTATCCTTTTGCAACGCAAATGGACTAATTAACAAAAAAACTTGCATTTGAGGTGATAGATTTGGGCTTTATTTAGACTATATATAGGAACAATAATCTAAAATCAAGATAACATGCTGAAGATACGGCGATTTGGATATTATTGGCTGAATACGTGGGTGGTGGCGAATGTCATTCAGTTGGCGACACAGGAGTTTTGCAAGAAATTTCTGAACCTGAAGAATGACCCGTGCGGCAGACAATTCGACCAAATGACACAAGCTGCACGTTCGGGTGTGGCGAATATCGCCGAAGGCAACTCGCGGCATTCGACCTCCAAAGAGACGGAGATGAAACTGACCGATGTGGCACGTGCCAGCATAGCAGAGTTGATGAACGATTACGCCAATTGGTTGATGCAGGCAGAGCAGATTCCTTGGTCGAATAAATCAGAAGCGTACAAGCGTGTGTATGCTATTCCGTTTGATGCGCCGGAGTACACGGATGATGTGATGCACGAGAGTAGCGCACATATATTGCAACAGAAACATAAGTTTGACGAGTGGCTGGCGACGGAGGATTCCGTAACGGCGGCGAACTGTATGCTCATCTTGTGTAACAGGTTGATTATGATGATTCAGAAGCAGATAGAGATGCTGCTTGGAGGGTTCAAGGAAGAAGGCGGTTTTACGGAGGCACTTACCGCAGAGCGCTTGCAACACAGAGCGGAACAAAGTGCCGAAGAAAACGCGCCGTTATGTCCCGAATGCGGCAAGTCAATGATCAAACGGATTGCGAAGAAAGGTGTTAATTCCGGCAAAGAGTTCTGGAGTTGCAGCGGTTATCCGGACTGCCGAGGGACGAGGAAGATATAAGACCGATATATCGAAATATCGATAAATCGAGATATCGAAGGGGGAAGCAAAGCGCGAGAAAAGAAAACGACATATCGAGATATCGAAATACCGATACATCGAAATACCAACATATTGAAACAATAAACAAAGCAAGATAAATATAATTATGGCAAAAAGAAGAATTTAAATACGTATAACTAATTAATATACAGTTAAAATGACGATTGCTATATTTGGAAATTTACTCAAACCGGAGACAGAGCCCGAGGTGGAGCATCTATTGGAATTACTGCAATTACGCGGCGTGCATGTTGTTCTATCAGAAGAGTTGCGGCAGAGTACGAAATTCCGTTCCTACCCGCAGTTCATTGCAGAGATGACGAAAACGGATGCCGAACAATCGGATGAGTTTATTGAGTTTGCCATCTCATTAGGCGGTGATGGTACCTTTCTAACAACCGCCTCGCAGATAGGTAACTCCAACATTCCCATTTTGGGTATCAACTTGGGGCACCTCGGTTTCTTGGCAGAAGTACAGACGGATGAGGTTGATGTCATCATAGATCGTCTGATTAAAGGTCAGTACACAATAGAGCAGCGTTCTCTGCTCACCGTGTCATGCTCGGCAGAGGGCCATATTGCCTACCCCAATGCGCTGAACGAGGTGGCTATTATGAAATATGGATTATCCTCCATGATTTCTATTGATACACAGCTGAACGGAGATTTTATACATCGGTATGAAGCGGATGGTTTATTAGTGGCGACACCGACGGGCTCTACTGCATACAATATGTCCACCGGCGGTCCGTTGATGGTACCACAAGCACGGGCGACTATTTTAACGCCTATAGCATCGCATAGACTAAGTATCCGTCCGTTAGTTATACCAGATGACTGGAAGATAGACCTCAAGGTTAAGTCCCGCACGGGTTCTTTCCTTATCTCCATTGACGGACGAAGCCAAGTACTCAGTCACGATGTAAAATTACATATTGAGAAATCGCCGTACACGATTAAACTTATCCAATTAGAGGGAACGAGTTTCTTCCAATCCCTCAAACAAAAACTAAACTGGGGCATATGATAAATAGTTTATTAGCAATCACATGGGATGTTGACCCGATATTGATTCATATCGGCGATGGCGGCATCAGATGGTATGGGTTATTATGGGCATTAGGTCTCTACCTCGCCTACCTCATTCAAGTCCGTCTTTATAAGCGCGACAACTGTCCGGAGGAGTGGCCGGAGATGATATTTCTCTGGATGGCAATAGGGGTTATCGTTGGCGCCCGTTTAGGGCATTGTTGGTTCTACGAATGGCACCTCACAAACGATCCGATTCAAATCTTTGCGTGGACTATAAACTACCGGAATCCATATATAGAGAACCCGTTTCTGTTACTCAAGATATGGGAAGGCGGTTTGTCCTCTCACGGAGGTGCGATAGGGCTTATCGTCGCAGGATATTTTCTCAACAAGACACAGTTCTCCAAGCGTCCGGAATACCACACCTCGTTCAACTGGATATTTGACCGATTGGTTATCGGAGTTTGTATATGCGGGTGCTTAATTAGGCTCGGTAATCTAATGAACTCCGAGATATACGGTTGCCAAACCGACATGCCGTGGGGATTTATTTTTGTGAGAGACGGTCAGACAGTACCATGCCACCCCACTCAGATTTATGAGATGTTGTACTGTTTAGTTGCCTTTGTGATTACGTGGTGTCTATTTTGGTACACAGAGGCACGCAGACGTGAGGGGTTATTATTTGGTATCTTTCTGATTATCATCTTTGCAACCCGATTTGGACTAGAGTTCATCAAGAACGACCAAGAGGCATTTGAAGCCAATATGCTTCTTAATATGGGTCAAATACTGTCAATACCATTTATTATATGGGGCATTGCGCTGATTATACGCGCGTATATGCGCCCACTAACCCCTGAAGTAGTGCTTAAAGGACATGGAAAGAAGTAATTTACGAATTGTGTATATGGGTACGCCGGAGTTTGCGGTAGCAGGCTTATCGGCGCTTATAGAAGGAGGTTTTAATGTCGTAGCGGTAGTGACGATGCCGGACAAACCGGCTGGTCGTGGACACCACCTTCAGTACTCGCCGGTGAAGGAATATGCGTTGGCACATAATCTGCCGATATTACAACCGGAGAAACTGAAAGCCGAAGAGTTTGTCGAAGAACTCAGGTCATACCATGCAGACTTGCAGATTGTAGTAGCATTCAGGATGCTGCCGGAGGTTGTATGGGCTATGCCACGTCTGGGCACTTTTAATGTACATGGTTCACTGCTACCGCAATATCGCGGAGCTGCACCCATTAATTGGGCAGTTATAAATGGAGAGACCGAAACAGGGTTGACCTCTTTCATGCTCCGCCAGGATATTGACACAGGCAATATGATTTTGCAGAAGCGTATTGCTATCGGTCCGGAGGAAGATGTCGGCTCAGTACACGATAGGCTTATGGAGCTCTCCAAGTCTATGGTGATTGAGACTACCGACCTTATCATTGATTGTGACCAAAAAGGTATTCCGCTGCCGACAACTCCTCAGCCGGAAGGTATTGAACTTAAGCCGGCACCAAAGATTTTCAAAGAAGATTGTATTATTCGTCCCACTATGAGCAGGAAGGAAATTCATAACTTTGTTCGTGGGTTATCCCCCTACCCTTGCGCATGGGGAAGCATTACCGCCAAAGGGCAGGTATTTGAGAATACCAAAATTTATAAAGTATCATTAGCGCCGGGGGATATTGAGTTGCACTGCTCAGACGGAGTAGTAAGCGTGCAGGAGTTACAAATTCCCGGTAAGAAAAGAATGGATGCTAAATCGTTTCTAAATGGACTGCATTAGCTTTATTGACAAATATTATCATGACTCGCCGGACCTCAAAGAGGTTCTCGTCACCCATTCTCGCCAAGTCCGCGACCGAGCACTTTATGTGGCATCGCTGCATCCGGACTGGTCACTGGACCTGCAATTTATAGAAGAGGCAGCCATGCTCCACGATATAGGCATTTTTTACTGCCATGCGCCTAATATTCATTGCCTCGGGACGCATAAATATATTGAGCATGGTTATTTAGGGGCAGAGTTATTGCGTCAAGAGGGATTACCTAAGCATGCTTTAGTAGCAGAGCGACATACAGGTTCCGGCATTACGATGGAGCAAGTTATACAAGAAGACCTGCCCATACCGGTTCAAGATTATTTGCCGATAACATTGGAGGAAAAAATCATCTGTTATGCCGATAAGTTTTATTCTAAAGGTCATTTAGGCGAAGAAGTCCCCGTCTCCAAAATCCGTTTGAACATGTGGAAATACGGTCAGGACGCTATTCGCCGCTGGGATGAATTAGTAAAACTTATGGCTGAACCCAATAGAGACTAAGTCTTTGAATTGGATTTTCGGTTTATCGGCGCGACCGGGATCCCAATTAGTATTATCAAATCGCGGTCTAACCATGACCTGCGCGGATAGGAAGCGGTTTATCTTAAAGTCAAAATTCACTTCCCAGTCTATCTGCACTCCCCGATAATTAGTGTAAAAATAAAATTCGGTATCAAGGTATATTTCTCGGATAAGTTTGTGCTTATAGTGTGCACGAATAGAAGAGCCAAATTCGTGCAGAATATCTTTGCCACTTTTGATACCATAGTTTGTAACATCAACACCTTCCCGCTCATCTTGCAGGGCAAAAACAAGCCTATAGTTAATGGGACCAAAAACAATACTAAGTCCCTCTATCGGCTTGTAATCCAAACCGGAGTTGAGGTTAAAGATCAGCGGTGTCATGAAAGCAGATTGGAGAATTTTCTCATTGGTCTTCCATGTATTCCATAGATTGAGTTGGAGATCCACACTGGTACTAAAATACAGTTTCTTAATAATCTGATAGCCGAATTTGGAGTTCAAGCGGAATAGGTCATCGGTTATATTGTACATTCTAAGGGAATCAGCCGGGGTTGTTGCAATACCATTGCGCCAATCCAAATAGTTTTCCCACGCGATATTATTATGAATATAGGAGATGCGTCCTTTGAACTTGCCGATAAGCGTAAGAGATGCAGGAGAACCGCCTGTGTACCAGTTGGATGAGGCATAGCTTTGGGTAAATTGGAGCATTATATTTCCCTCGCGATACCAATGGGATTGGCGACTCCTTAACTCGGCGCGCAGTTCCTCTATATCGTCTTTCCAGTTATCCAATTCACGAGCAGAAATGGCTGCTATTTGAACCTGCGGCATTTGAACCATGATAGAGTGCATCAAAGTATCTGCCTTACGGGCTTCCAAGAGTTGAAGCAATTGGCTACTCTCGATAGAATCTTGCAGTCGTTGCTGCTCTACGCGTATTGAATCATAATAGCCTTGACTTTTATCTGCCAAAATATCTAAGAGCCACCCGTCTCCTGATATAGCTTGTTGTTCTTGCAGTTTAAACGTGTCTGCATGCTGATAGATAGTATCGCGATGGGCTATAGAGTCCATCGCAAATACCTCTCCGCCCATGATGAGCAGAATGCCTAAAATAATGTTGGCTGTGATCTTAAGCACTTATGCGGCTCCGTGACAGTTTTTATATTTCTTACCGCTTCCGCATGGACACGGGTCATTGGGACGAGGTTTCTTCTCTACCCTGATAGGCTCCGGACGCTGTTGTTCGCGAGTGTCACGTCCTGCTGCCTGTGCCATACCGGAAGCTTGTGCAGCGCGTTGAACGCTATCTTTCTGGGTACGATAACGGCTCATGTCAGTACGTTGTGGTGCTTGCGCCTGCTGCACATTTTGCGGAGGTTGTTGGTAAATCTGCCCTCTCATAAGGATAGCAAGTGTCCGCTTATTGAAGTTATCAAGCATCTGCTTGAAGATATTGAAACTCTCTAACTTATAAATCAATAGAGGGTCTTTCTGCTCGTAACTGGCATTTTGGACAGACTGCTTCAAATCATCCAATTGGCGCAAATGCTCTTTCCATTCATCATCAATGACATAGAGAATCATGCGTTTCTCAAACTCTTTGACAACTTCCTTACAATTGGTCTCTGCAGCAGCTTTAAGGTTAACGGCAATCTGGTAAACGCGCTTGCCATCGCTGATGGGCATGAGGATATTTTGATACATCTGCCCCTTCTCTTCATACACTTTCTGTACGGTTGGGTTCGCAATGGTCATCAGTTTATCCATGTGCCGTTTGAAGGACTCGATAGCTGCCTCAGCGACCCTATCGGACAAGACATTCATGCGTGAGTTACGGAACTCTTCTTCCGAGAAGGGCACCTCAATAGCAAAGGTCTGCATCACCTGATAGTTGAGCGCGTCGTAATCCATCATATCGCGGGCATCTGCAATGATAGCCTCTGCAGTATCATAAATCATATTGGTGATATCCACACCTATACGTTCTCCCATCAAGGCGTGTTTGCGCTTTGCATAAATGACATTACGCTGGTTATTCATCACGTCATCATACTCTATCAAGCGTTTACGGATACCGAAGTTATTTTCCTCTACTTTTTTCTGTGCACGCTCAATGGAACTGGAGACCATACTGCTCTCAATCATCTCCCCTTCTTCAAAGCCCATGCGATCCATGACCGCTGCGATACGCTCGCTACCGAACATACGCATCAAGTCATCCTCCAAGCTGACATAGAACACGGAGCTACCCGGATCACCTTGTCGTCCTGCACGACCGCGTAACTGCCTATCGACACGACGAGATTCATGACGCTCAGTACCAATGATGGCTAAACCGCCGGCTTCTTTCACTTCGGGAGTCAACTTGATATCAGTACCACGACCTGCCATATTGGTGGCGACGGTCACTTGTCCCCGACGCCCCGCCTCTGCAACTACCATTGCCTCGTGTTGGTGCAACTTAGCATTCAACACGTTATGCGGAATCTTACGCATGGTCAGCATTTTACTCAATAACTCCGATATCTCCACCGAAGTTGTACCTACCAAGACCGGACGACCTTGATTGACGAGGTCGTTAATCTCATTGATAACGGCAGTGTATTTCTCGCGTTTGGTCTTGTAGATGCGGTCATTCATATCTACACGGGCAATCGGCTTATTAGTCGGGATGACGACTACATCCAACTTGTAGATATTCCAGAACTCCCCAGCCTCTGTTTCAGCTGTACCTGTCATACCGGCTAACTTGGTGTACATTCGGAAGTAGTTTTGAAGTGTGATGGTCGCAAAAGTCTGTGTTGCGCCTTCCACCTTCACATTTTCTTTAGCCTCCACGGCTTGGTGCAAGCCATCACTCCAGCGGCGCCCCTCCATGATACGACCGGTTTGTTCATCGACAATTTTAACTTCATTATTGTCAATGATATAATCGACATCTTTCTCGAAAAGCGTATAGGCTTTCAGCAGTTGTTGAACGGTATGAACACGCTCGGACTTAACTGCGAAATTGGAGTAGATATCGTCCTTACGCTGCTGTTTTTCTTCAGGAGTTAAGTTCTCATTCTCCAATTCGGCAATCTCAGCGCCCACATCAGGTAAGACAAAGAAATTCGGATCTTCGCTGTGTCCCGCCAAGGTCTCATTACCTTTATCGGTCATCTCGACTGACTTATTCTTTTCGTCAATTACGAAATAGAGCGGGTCGGTCGCGATATGCATATTCTTTTCGTTTTCCTGAAGGAATAGTTCCTCAGTCTTTTGGAGGCGAACCTTAATACCCTGCTCAGATAGGAACTTGATAAGTGCCTTGCTCTTAGGCATTTCCTTATAAGCTCTAAAGAGTGCCAATTCGCCTTCTTCACGTACTTTCTCGTCTTCGGAGCCCATTTTCTGTTTGGCTTCTACGAGATATTGATTGGCTTGTGCGGCACCTGTTTTGAAGAGCAGCTCAACCCGATGCTTGTACTCATCGTACATTTGGTCCTCGCCTTTAGGAATCGGGCCGGAGATGATAAGCGGTGTTCGGGCATCATCAATCAAGACAGAGTCCACCTCATCGACAATGGCGTAATTATGTTCACGCTGCACAAGGTCCATTGGGCTTGTCGCCATGTTATCGCGCAGGTAATCAAAGCCAAATTCGTTGTTGGTACCAAAAGTAATATCGGCGGCATAAGCTTTACGCCTCTCATCGCTGTTTGGACGATACTTATCAATACAATCCACTGTCAGACCATGGAACATATAGAGAGGTCCCATCCATTCGGAGTCACGCTTTGCCAAATAGTCATTGACCGTCACAACATGCACACCTTCATGGGTTAAGGCGTTCAAGAAAACAGGCAAGGTCGCCACTAAGGTCTTACCTTCACCGGTAGCCATTTCAGCTATCTTACCTTGATGAAGCACCACGCCTCCGATGAGCTGAACATCATAGTGCACCATATCCCAAGTAACTTTGTTACCACCGGCCGTCCAGTGGTTATGATAAATGGCTTTGTCGCCATCTATTTCCACAAAATCGTAGCGTTCATCAGCGGCCATATCCCTATCTCTCTGTGAAGCGGTAACCACGATTGTCTCACTCTCGGCAAAGCGCCTTGCTGTGGATTTAACGACGGCAAAAGTCTCCGGCAGCACCTCATCCAACACTTTAGCATAGGCTTCCTTCACCTCTTTCTCTAACTTATCAACCTCGTCATAGACTTTTTCGCGTTGGTCTATCTCAAGTTCCTCTATACCGGACTTGAGCTGAGCAATACGTTCTTTCTGTTGTTGAACAGCAGCAGCGACGCGTGCCATCAGCTCCTGACTTTTCGCACGAAGTTCATCGTTAGAGAGTTGGTCTATCAACGCATACTGCGCTTTAATCTTATCCACATACGGCTGAACAGCCCGCATATCTTTCTGCGACTTATTGCCGAATAACTTGGTTATTAATTCTAAAAAACTCATATCTTATTATTATATTTGATGACTTGTTAAATTTCATGACATTGCCACTGCCATTGACTTGACGCCATAAAAAGTGTGCAAAGATATATAAAAAAAATGATATATGCAAATATTTTCTGCATTTTTATGAAGATTATGAGTTATTTATTCAGAAAAACCCGTTAGTAAATTATACCAACGGGTTTATATCTTGAAAAATATCGAACAATTTCAAATACAATTAGCTTGTAAAAAAGCGAGTAATGGTCTCTGAAATAGCGTCAACATCTTCAAGGGTCAAATCATAATACATCGGTAACCGAACGAGAGTGTCGGCATAACGGTCACATTCCGGCAACACCCGACCGTCATGTTTGTCCGCATAATAGGCAGAACTATGCAAACTTAAATAATGGAAGACCGCCAATACGCCATTATCTTTCAGATGTTTAATGAGGGCTGTGCGTTTCTCCAAGTCCGGCAAAGTCAGATAGAACATGTGCGCGTTATTGGTCGCGTACTCTGGAATGTCCGGCAAACTAAAACAACCTTTTTTCAGGTTTAGTCACTTAAGATTCACGATCGATGCTGTGGCATTCGTGTGACTTACGTTTTACTTTCGATTGACTTTCGACTGACTTACGTTCGACTTTCGATTGACTTACGATTGACTTTCGATATAGTTAGGAGGGGTTAGGGGAAAGTAAGTAGTTGTTTTTTTTCCAGGAGACCAGGTTACCAAGTTGCCAGGTTACCGGGTTGCCGAGTTGCCGGGTGGCCAGGGTGCCGGGTTGCCGGGGTGCCGGGGTGCCGGGCAGCAGAGTTATCGGATTATCGGGTTATCGAGATTGCGAGGTAGCGGGGTACGGGGGGGCATTATAATGGGCAAAGCCGTAGAACGAGACGCCGCGCTAACGCGTGGCGCACCCAACAAAAAGAGACAATGGTCGACAAGTGTAGGAGTATCGGGAAATCGGGTTATCGAGATTGCGAGGTAGCGGGGTACGGGGGGCATTATAAGGGGCAGAGCCGTAGAACGAGACGCCGCGCTAGCGCGTGGCGCACCCAACAAAAGCGACAATGGTCAACAAGTGCAGGAGTATCGGGGGACTGGGAAATCGGGTTATCGGGGTTGCCAGGGTGCAAGGTTATTGGGGAATCGGGGAGTAGAGGTGTCGGATTAGCGTTGTAATTAAAGATGAAACGGACAAAAAGTGGAGAAATTTAATAAAAAATTTGCATATGTGAAGAAAAAAGTATATTTTTGCAGCCGATTATGAAAAAATTATTAACAGCGACAATAGTCGCCCTCTTTTTCATTGAGTATGAATGCACAATCAATTTATGACTTTACGGTAGAGACCAGTAAAGGGAAAGAATTCGCTTTTGCCGATCATAAAGGCGAGGTATTATTAATAGTCAATACCGCTTCCAAATGCGGTTTTACCCCTCAGTTTGACGGATTGGAGAAACTTTATCAAGAGTACAAAGACAAAGGGCTGTTGATAGTCGGTTTTCCGTGCAACCAGTTTGCCGAACAAGACCCCGGAAGTAACGATGAAATCGTGGAATATTGCCGTCTCAACTACGGTGTGACCTTCCCTATTATGGCAAAAGTGGATGTGAATGGCGAGAACGAGGCTCCTATCTTCACTTGGCTGAAGAAAGATCACCCCTTCACCACTTGGGGACATGGGCTAAAGGCTTTCACGATGGATAAAGTCGCCAAGAAAATGGTCGGTAAAGACTACAAAGAAACCGGTGCCATCGCCTGGAATTTTACCAAGTTTCTTATTAATAAAGAGGGTCAAGTTGTTCGTCGTTTTGAGCCGACTGCCGAGCCTAAGGATATAGCTCCCGCCATTGAAGAAGAATTAGCCAAATGAATATGAAAAGAGTATTGATATTGATTGGAGCAGCCTTGATGCTCCTATCGTGCTCTGCAAAGAAAGCTCCGGCTACGCCGGTGGCCGCTGCAGAGGGAGAAAGTATTGTTTATTACACATCCGAGATTAGTCCTGAGAGTTTACTGAAAATCTATGAGGCATTAGGCGTTCAAGCCGAAGGTGCCGTAGCGGTGAAGATCTCGACGGGTGAAGGCGGTAATAAGCATTATCTCAAGCCGACGCTCATTCGCAATCTTGTAGAGGCCGTAGATGGCACAATCGTAGAGTGCTGCACGGCGTATGGCGGCTCGCGTCAAGATCCGAAGAAGCATTGGGAGACGATACACGACCATGGTTTTGATTCCATCTTCAAAGTCGATTTAATGGATGAATACGGGGAATTTGAGATTCCCGTAAAGGACACGACCCACCTCAAGTATGATATTGTAGGTGAGCACTTAAAGAACTACGATTTCATGATTAACTTGGCACATTTCAAGGGTCATGCCATGGGTGGTTTCGGCGGTGTGCTGAAAAACGCTTCTATCGGCGTTGCCAGCACAAATGGTAAAGCTTATATTCACTCCGCCGGTCGAACCGCTAATCCCACCCTATGCTGGGCACCCGGTTTTATTGCTGCAGGCCCCGGACAAGACGATTTTCTTGAGTCCATGGCTGCTGCCGCACAAGCTGTACATGACTATATGTACACCAAAAAAGGTGTCGTCTATATCAACGTGATGAACAATATGTCCGTGGATTGCGACTGCGATGGTAGCCCTGAAGCACCGAAGCTCAAAGATATGGGTATCTGCGCCTCTCTTGACCCTGTTGCCGTAGATCAAGCTTGCCTCGATATGGTGTTTGCACACCAAGCGAGCGAAGGCGATGATGAGAAACCACTCATCGAACGTATCAATAGACAGCACGGTACATATATTACGGAATATGCAGAGCAAATCGGTTTGGGTCATCGGACTTATCAGCTTGTGCGCATTGACGAATAGTTGCACGCCAGAAGGCGAAGCAATTACCAATCAAGATCGGTATAAATTATGGTATCAAGACCAATTAGGTGCCGAGCATATTGGTCTTGATTCTTTGCGCGCATTAAACGGAATAAAATGGGAGTTGGAGCATATGCCGGCTACCGCGCAATTGTGCTCCAAGAAGAAGGAAGAACGCAAAATAAGCGACTATTACTTCTTCGAGAACCCCAAGTCGGATTATGTACGGCTTGATCTTCAAGCCGTTCGCGACTCAGTGATTAGCGCGGAGGAGTTGGCGGGTATATTTGCGCGAACCGCCAATGAGGGAGGACATCCCCTATTAAATAAGGTGCCGTATGCAGTGCACCACTCGGAACAATTTAAAGAAAGGTATAAGCCCCATTACAGGGTAGTCAAAAAAGATTTATTGAGATGAATTATTTGCAGTCATTGTTTTTAGAACCCTCTGTGACGCAGTCTATTGCAGCACTAACTTGTGTAATTGCAGTGGGATTGTTTTTAGCAGAGAAACTGAAGATTAAGAATTTCAGTTTAGGTGTCACATGGATTTTATTTTTCGGCATTTTAGTATCGCACTTCGGGGTGCGGTTGGAGCCGACAGTAGCGAGTTTCGCAAAAGATTTCGGTTTAATTTTGTTCGTCTATTCCATCGGTTTACAGGTTGGACCATCCTTTTTCTCATCCTTTGGCAAGGGCGGTTTGAAACTGAACATGTTTGCGCTTGCAATCGTGCTGCTGTCCGCCATCACGACCTTCATTATCCACTTGGTAACGGGTGAAGATTTATCAACGATGGTGGGTGTTATGTCCGGTGCGGTAACGAACACACCGTCATTGGGTGCAGCAGAGCAAGCTTATTCCGACACCTACGGAAGCGTAAATGCCAATATTGCATCAGGTTACGCTGTAGCCTACCCTCTGGGCGTGTTGGGTATTATTTTCTCGATGCTGTTTATCCGCTGGATATTTCAGATTAAGCCCCAAGAGGAGAATGAGCGTGTCCAAACGCAGATGCATCAAGACCGAAGTGAAACCGTACTACGAGACATTTTAGTGACCAATCCACAGTTGAACGGCATCACGATTCAAACCCTGCACCATATGTGCAATATCAAAATGGTTGTGAGCCGTATAATTCACGCCAACGGGCATGAACAAGTGCCGACTGCTCAATCGACATTCAACAATGGCGATACACTGCGCATCCTTACGGATAAGGCGCACGAAGAGACCTTGCAACTGATCGGGAAAGCCGTTGAAGCCCCATTGATAGAAGTGGATAATTCAGCTGAGTTAGTGTCAAGGCGCATTGTGGTGACCAAACCGCAGTGGAATGGCAAATACCTCAAGAACCTCAATATCAACGAGAAATATCACGTGACAATCACCCGTATTTATCGTGCCGGCGTACAACTCTTAGCCACTTCCGATATTGCTCTGCAGATGGGCGACAGGATGGTTATAGTCGGTACAGCGGATGAGGTGAAACAAGTAGCCGATTTATTCGGAAACGAGATGAAGCGTCTTGACGCGCCTAATCTGATACCTATTTTCTTAGGGATTGTATTAGGTGTAATCTTCGGTTTGATGCCAATCAAGTTGCCCGGAATGGCCGTTCCTTTCAAGTTAGGACTGGCAGGCGGTACATTGATAGTCGCCATTCTGATTGGTCGTTACGGTCCATATCACCATTTAGTGACCTTTGCGACGACCAGTGCCAATAGGATGATACGCGAGATTGGTCTCTGTTTATTCTTAGCCTCTGTCGGATTAGGCGCGGGAGAAAGTTTCGTGCCCGCCATCCAGTCCGGCGGTTACTGGTGGATATTATATGGTGTCATCATTACGCTGATACCGCTACTGATAATCGGCTTCATTGCCCGCAAGTGGGGTAAATTGGATTACTTTACGCTGATGGGTCTGATAGCCGGTTCGACAACCGATCCGCCTGCCCTATCCTACGCATCGTCCGTGTCGGATGATAACGACCTTGCCTCTGTTTCTTACGCGACGGTTTATCCGCTGACGATGTTCTTAAGGGTCATGGTTGCCCAAATAATGATACTCCTATTATTGTAGAGGGTAATATATAAAGAATAAGGTTCGCTTCGAGGCGGACCTTATTTATTATGGATTATCTCGTCTAATACAGAGATTGCCACATAGAGATTACAAAAAATTGACAAAAAAGGGTCATTTGCAAATTTGAGATTTCACTTTTACGATTTTTTGCATTTTTTCGGGCAAAAATTTGTGCATATCCTAAAAAAGCAGTACTTTTGCACCGTGTTTTGATTTAGGTGCCTATAAAGGGGCACCACTAAAAGGTATGAAAAAGATTGTAAAACCGCTATTCGCATTAGGTTTAATGCTGATGGCAACCTCTTGCGGAGTAACAAAGAACACCGCAAATGTAGAGGTAGTAAATGAGAAAACGGTTATTCTTAAAGATGTAGACAAGATTGAGATTGCCGCCAAAAACAATCGTCAGAATCAGGCAACATGGGTTTATGACCTTGACGCCAATAAACTCGTAAAAGTTGCTCGCGGTTCATTCGCGATTGAAGTTAATAAAGGCAAATATCTCGTTCAGTCTGAAGGACGAATTGCGAAAGCGAGCTATGAGATTGCTTACGCAGATGAAGAAACAAAGTATTAGTCAATTTATTTATTCAAAGAAGCGCGGAGCCAATCGGTTCCGCGCTTTTGTTTATTGGTTTGCTGTCTTTTTATGTTCAGCGGGTTTAGGAGTCTTGATTTTCTTCTGCATGCTAAAGCCGGGCAGGAGCGTTGATTTAATTCCGTCAATAAGCGGCCATACCATGTAAATAGGAGTCGGCTGCATGACATCACGTTGAGCAAATGTATTGTAACGCCGTGCCTTATTACTGCCGGCAGGAGGATTGGATTTAGGCAACAAGGTATTGGCTACGGACTGAATCAGACCGGCATTTTTGGTAATAAAATGAATAGGGACATCCTCGTTTTTATCGACTAAAATATGCATATTGTTATAGAGCATAACGAAGTCGCCGGAAGCCTCGTTCCGATTGCCTTTATATCGAGTCACAAGGGAGTCAATACGCCCCTCCGCCGTGATGGCGCAGATTGGTTTCGTAAAGGAATCAACATTCTTGAGTTCCAAATTAGACGCCGCAAAGTCAATTTCGAAATGGCAGTCCTCATCATTAACCATTCTATAGCGCGCATTAAAAATGCCTTCCTGCCCCATAGTGCCATGCACTAAGCAGGTCATGGCAGCGTTCTTGCGGTTACTGATATTCCAGACGGAAGCAGCAATAGGTCCCACATAGAGGTGTCCGCCGTTGATATACTCAGTAGCAACCTCGACATCCATTTTATTAAGGCGCGCGTCCACATAGTTGATTTCGAAGGGGAAAGGAGATGCCAATATCGGTTCCTGCGGCATAAGATACGGGTGTTTAGGAGGATATTTGGTATTCCGATATACATAGAAACGCTGAACATCCGCGTGAATGGTGTCCAATCGCAGCCCGTTCGAATTTTCGATATTTTTAAAGATATTAATCGGCGATGTTTTGAGGGATTTCAGGTCGATGGAAAGCCAGTTAATGGGCTCTTTCATGAGTTCAATCATCTCCTCTTTGGTTATATTATTTTGGTAGTGAACGGGTCCGAGTTCCACGGGTCCGGCATTGGCGGTACGGACATACGTAGCCTGCACACGATGGAGGTTATCGGGAGAAATGAAGAAAGCAGAATCCAGAGATAGGGAATAAACGGAGTCATTATAAATAAAGAGTGAATCGTCAAAATTGTAGCAGAGGTCATACACATCTGCCGAGACATTATAGACATCCGCCACCATGGGGGATGCAGGGTCTTTAAAGTGCAGTTCCACGCCACGAACCAAGGTTCGACCGATAGCGACACGGTGGTTCTTAATCAATTGGGTATAACTGATATTGCGCACTCCTACTCTATCCACCGTGACCCGCAAGGTTGAGTCTTGAACGGTAATGCCCGTGATATCCGCATCACCACTGAGCAAGCGCACAAAGACTGCATCAAAAGAGATGGCGTAAGGTGATTCCATTTGTGCCAATTGCTTGGCGAGTTCCTTATGTGCCAAACGAGAGACTATGCCGTCCAAGCATAAAACGAGTGCCAACACGCCGGCGATGACACAACCGATAATAATCCAAACCAAGTTCCGTTTCTTCATTGCTACAGTGATTTATTAAATTTAGTGCAAAAGTACAAAAAAATCAGTATATCTCCAAAAAAAAATAAATTTATTTGTTTATTTGAAAATTTTTCAGTAATTTTGCGCGTTTAATGTAGTTTACAATTCTATTAAACTAAAATAATTAAAGACTATGCAACAAATCCTCGTGAAACGTGGTTTGGACATTCCGATGGAAGGCAAGGCGGAGAAGTCGCTTGGTAGCGTGCGCCGTCCAGAAGTCTTCAAGGTTGTTCCAGACCAGTTTGCCGGCGTGACGCCTAAGTTGGATGTCAAGGTCGGCGACAAGGTGAAAGCGGGTAGTCCCCTCTTCCACAACAAGGCATTTGAAGCAATGTTGTTTACGAGTCCAGTCTCCGGCGTCGTCAAGGAAATCGTCCGCGGCGAGAAGAGACATATTCTCTCGATAGACATTGCAGCAGATGCCGTGATTGAGTACGAGCACATTGATGTGAAAGGCAATGTCCGCGATGTACTCTTGCGTTCAGGTCTTTGGGCACTTATTAAACAACGTCCCTACGATTGTATCGCGTTGCCGAATAAGGAACCGAAGGCTATTTTTATTTCTACTTTTGATTCCGCGCCTTTAGCACCGGATTATGAGTATGTTTTGGCAGGTCAAGACGCTGTGCTACAATCCGGTATCGATGCGTTGGCTCAAGTAGCTCCCGTCTATGTAGGCATTCGTCCAGGGAGTCCTTACCAACACCTGAAGAACTGCAATCTTTATGAGGTTGTAGGTCCTCATCCGGCAGGTAATGTGGGCGTGCAAATCAATCACATTGCTCCGATAGCCAAAGGTCAAACGGTTTGGACTGTTAATTTCCACGACTTATTGCTGATTGGTAAGCTCTTTAGCAAAGGTATTGTGGATTACCAAAAGAAAGTGGCTCTAACCGGTCCGCTCGCCTACGGCAAACAATACTACAATGTATTGATGGGTATGCCGGTAAGTGCTGTTTTAGGTCAAAATGTGCATGATGAACTTCCTTGCCGCTACATCGCCGGTAACGCTTTGAGCGGACACCAAGTAAGTTTAGATGACATCATTTCTGTCTATGACAACCAATTCACCGTTATAGATGAAGGAACTGAGAATCATGAGTTCATAGGTTGGCTGCTGCCGCGTTTCGACGCATTCCATTTCGGCAATACCGATCCCGCCAAGTTTATACAATGCCTCAAGAAGCACTTCAGTTTCGATGCCCGCCTGAAAGGTGGTCGCCGCGCCATTATTGTCAGTGGCGAGTATGACAAAGTATTCCCGATGGATATCTACCCGGAGTATCTTATCAAGGCTATGATTGCCAAGAATATTGATAAGATGGAACAACTCGGTGCTTATGAAGTAGCTCCTGAAGATTTTGCGCTATGCGAATATGTATGTACCTCCAAGTTGCCGCTGCAAGCGATTGTCAGTGAAGCTTTGGATTATATGAGAAAGGAGATTGAGTAATGGAAAAGCTATATAATCTCTGGAAGAAGTTCGGTAAGAACTTCGAAGAAGGCGGTAAACTGCAGAAGTTGAGCAGTTTCTATGACGCCTTTGATACCTTCCTCTTTACGCCTCAAACGACGGCTAAAAAGGTTGGTGCACAGATTCACGACGGCTCCGACAGCAAACGAACCATGATTATCGTTGTGCTGGCCTTAGTGCCTGCTATGCTGTTCGGTATGTTCAATGTCGGATATCAACACTTGATTGCCACCGGTCAACTCGTGCCAGGTGCTATGACAGCTGCCCTTTGGTGGAAAGCCTTCGGTTTCGGTCTATTGGCCGTACTGCCGTTCTATTTAGTTAGTTATATCGTCGGCTTGGGTATAGAGTTCGTAGTGGCTCAAGTTAAGCACGAAGAAGTGGCTGAAGGTTTCTTGGTAACAGGTTTCTTGATTCCTCTAATTGTGCCGATCAATACACCGCTTTGGATGGTAGCCGTAGCTACTGCTTTTGCGGTTGTATTCGCTAAAGAGGTCTTTGGTGGTACCGGTTACAATATCTTCAACGTAGCGCTTATTACCCGTGCTTTCCTCTTCTTTGCTTATCCGACCCATATGACGGGTGACCAAGTTTTTGTGCGCACAGGTGGCACTTGGGGCTGGGATGCCGGTATGAGTGCTGTGGACGGCTATAGCGGAGCTACAGTTCTTGGTCAATTGGCTACAACAGCCGAAAGCACCTTGCAAACTGCAGATTTCTGGACGTTGTTCAATGGTCTTATCCCAGGTTCCATTGGTGAGACCTGCGGCTGGGCTATCCTCTTAGGCGCTTTACTGCTGCTTACCACCGGAGTAGCATCATGGAAGATTATGTGCTCTATCATCGGTACAGCGGCGCTGACAGCTTGGATATTCAATGTGGTAGGTCCGGATAATGCAGTAGCTAACTATCCGTGGTATATGCACCTTGTTAGCGGCGGTTTGCTCTTTGGTGCGGTCTTTATGGCTACTGACCCGGTAACGGCTGCTCGTACAGAATGCGGCAAGTGGATTTACGGTATCGTGATCGGTTTCATGGTTATCCTTATCCGTGTGCTTAATCCGGGTTATCCCGAAGGCATGATGCTTGCTATCATCTTCGGTAATGCCGTTGCTCCGCTTATTGACTGGTGCGTTGTTCGTGCTAATATTAACAAACGTATGAAAAGGGAGGCTGCATTATGAAACTGAATACAAATAGCAACGTTTATACGATTGTATATGCCGTCATTTTGGTTATCATCGTAGGTGTGCTGATGGCTGTAGTCAGTCAAGGACTGAAGGCCCGCCAAGATGCTAACCGCCGGCTTGACACGCAGAAACAGATTCTGACCGCGCTTAACGTGGACTTTCAGGGTCAAGATCCTGCTGCGCTCTATGACGACTTAATTCAAGAGACCGAAGTGGATGGTCTGCCCCTCATGGTGGCTACCATTGATGGTCAAACCAAGTATGTTCTGCGCCTGAAAGGTCAAGGTCTTTGGGGCAGTATCTGGGGCTATATTGCCTTGGATGAGGACAAAAACACCATTTATGGTATCAACTTTGGTCATGAGTCCGAGACTCCGGGTTTAGGTGGCGAAATCGTCACGGAGAACTTTAGGTCTCGTTTCTTTGGCAAACATATTAAGGACGCAGAAGGCAATCTCCGCTCGGTTGCTGTACTCAAGGTCGGCAATAAAGCAGAGGAAGGTCAGGAACAAGTGGATGCTTGGTCAGGCGCAACCATTACCTCAACCGGCGTCAATGATATGTTGATGACAAATCTCAATGAATACAAACACTTTTTAATGGAGGAATAATTAATGGCTCTATCTAAGAAAACAAAAGAGGCGTTTTTAGGTCCTCTTAGTCTGAATAACCCCGTATTGGTTCAGATTTTAGGTATCTGTTCAGCCTTGGCAGTGACAGTGCAACTGAAACCTGCATTAGTGATGGGTATTTCCGTGACAATTATTGTAGCGCTATCCAATGTGGTTATTTCACTGATGAGAAATACCATTCCGATGCGTATCCGTATTATTGTTCAACTGGTTGTAGTAGCCGCTTTAGTGACTATCGTCAGTGAAGTGCTGAAAGCCTTTGCCTATGACGTAGCAATGCAACTGAGTGTTTACTTGGGCCTTATCATTACAAACTGTATCTTGATGGGGCGTTTAGAGGCCTTTGCAATGACTAACAATGCGTTTGATTCACTGCTGGATGGTCTGGGCAATGGGTTTGGCTATGCTTGGATATTGGTAGTAGTAGCTTTTGTGCGCGAGTTATTCGGTAGCGGCAAACTGCTTGGTTATCAAATTATCCCCGATAGTTGGTATGTTGCCAACGGTGGTTTCTATGAGAACTGCGGTATGATGCTCATGCCTGCCATGGCGCTAATTTTAGTAGGATGTATCATTTGGGCGCACCGCGCTATTACTGACGGAAAGGAGAATAAGTAATGGAACATGCTCTTAGTTTATTTGTTCGCTCAATTTTTGCGGACAATATGATTTTTGCGTTCTTCCTGGGTATGTGCTCATTCTTGGCCGTATCTAAGGATGTAAAGACTTCTGCCGGTTTGGGTTTGGCTGTTCTCTTTGTGGAGACAATCACGCTGCCCATCAACTACCTGCTACAAGTCTATGTTCTCGAGCCTCTTAATCTCGGTTATCTGAGTTTTATCCTCTTCATCGCCGTTATCGCAGCTATCGTTCAAGTAGTGGAGATGGTAGTGGAGAAGTTCAGCCCTGCGCTCTATAGCAGTTTGGGTATCTTCTTGCCCTTAATTGCCGTTAACTGCGCTATTATGGGTGCTTCCCTCTTTATGCAGCAACGCGTACAACTCGACCCCGAGAATGTCAAAGCAATAGCCAATATCGGTGATGCCTTTGCTTACGCTATCGGCTCCGGTCTGGGTTGGTTCATCGCTATCGTATGTCTCGCCGGAATTCGTGAGAAAATGGAATATAACGATGTTCCCAAGCCTCTTCAAGGAATCGGAATTACCTTTATTACCGTAGGCTTGATGGCGATGGCATTCATGTGTTTCAGTGGACTTAATATCTAAGAATGGAGGACAAGAATTATGGATTTTAATGCTATTTTGATTGCAGTTGGAGTCTTTTTGGCTGTCATCCTGCTCTTGGTGATTATTCTGCTGATAGCCAAACGCTATCTCGTAGCTTCAGGTAATGTAAAAGTAACAATCAACGGGGATAAAGAATATTCCGTTCCTGCGGGTGGCACATTGCTTGCCACTCTCGGCGAAGCCGGCGTTCACCTGCCCTCTGCTTGTGGCGGTAAGGGCTCGTGCGGCCAGTGCAAGTGCCAAGTCCTCTCCGGTGGCGGCGAGATTCTGCCTACCGAGACCGTTCATTTCTCCCGCAAGCAGCAGAAAGAAGGATGGCGTCTGGGCTGCCAGGTCAAAGTGAAAGAAGATATTCAGATGAAGGTCGATGAGGCGGTTCTGGGTGTCAAGGAATGGGAATGCGAGGTTATCTCCAACAAGAACGTCGCTACCTTCATCAAAGAGTTCAAGGTGCAGCTGCCTCCGGGCGAGCACATGCACTTCGAACCGGGTTCGTACGCACAGATCATCATCCCTGAGTACGACATCGACTACGACCGCGACTTCGATAAATCGCTCATCGGTGACCTCTACCTG